>OIEN01000308.1_pt1 | contig 33058 bp, 33 predicted proteins | sample 1581741 | NCBI WGS metagenome assembly OIEN01 (sample SAMN01760944, study PRJEB22395) | human gut metagenome | reverse complement strand
TTTTGATATTTTTTCATTTTTTTTGTTGTGTTAACAGCATAGCAAAAGCACATGAAAAAAGCAACTATTTTTCTTTAGTTACTTTTTTGGTTGTTTCTTTTTTTGTGTCAGTTTTTTTAGTAGTTTCTTTTTTTTCTTGTTTTACTTCTTTTTTGTCTTCTTTTGCTTCTTTGGTTTTAGTAGTTTTTGGTGTGTAAGTTTTGCCATTTAGGGCATCTTTTGCGATTACTACTAGGTTAGTAAATGCTTCTTTGTTATCAATTGCAAGTTCACTTAACATTTTTCTGTTTACTGTGATGCCTGCTTTATTTAAGCCGTTGATAAATTTAGAATAACTGATTTCGTTTTCACGGCATGCTGCGTTGATTCTTGTAATCCATAACTTTCTAAAGTTTCTTTTTGTTTGTCTTCTGTCTCTAAATGCATATTGTCCTGAATGCATTACTTGTTCATGTGCGGTTTTAAATAATCTATGTTTACTACCAAAATAACCTTTTGCTTCTTTTAATACTTTTTTTCTTCTTGCACGTGCTACTGTGCCACCTTTAACTCTTGGCATAATATTTCTCCTTCCTCACAAGCATTAGATAATGCTTTTAATTCTCTTATAGTCAGCATTGCTTAAGACACTGCTTGACCTTTTATTTCTATTTGTTTTTGTGGTTTTCTTGCCACTGTTGTGTCTACCACCGGCATGTCCTATTGTGATAGAACCACTGTTACGTACATTTAATACTTTTTTTGTACCTTTATGAGTTTTTAGTTTGTTCTTAGCCATTTTTATTTCCTCCTTCTATTTTTTAGGCGTTAATCCCATTGTCATAGATCTTCCTTCTAATTTAGGTTGAAGTTCGATTTCTGCTACGTTGCTTAGGTTATCAGCGAATTTGAGCAATACTTCTTTTCCTAATTCAGGATGAGCAAGTTGTCTTCCTTTAAAACGGATGCTTGCTTTAATTTTGTTACCCTTTTCTAAATGTTTCTTGGCATTGTTAACTCTAACATTGAAGTCATGTGTATCAATTGTTACTGATAAGCGAAATTCTTTTGTTTCTACTAAGGTTTCTCTTTGCTTTTTTTGTGATTCTTTGAGTTTTTTCTTTTTTTCATACTTGAACTTGTTGTAATCCATGATTTTACATACTGGTGGATTAGATGATTCACTCATTAATACTAAGTCAAAACCTGCATATCCTGCTAAAGTTAGAGCATCTTGTTTTGTTTTTAGTCCTAATTGCTCTCCGTTTGGACCAATGACCATCATTTCACGGTAACGTATTTGCTCATTGATGGGATTTTCAAATGATTTAGCGATATTAAACACCTCCAAAAAAAATGAATACTTTAAAAACGAAGTACTCATTTAAAACACCTAAATATCATTTATAATAATTAGCATTTGACCTAAAGCTATGGCAATCAGGTGAGATAAATAATCTACTTTCCGTTTTTTCAATAGTTATTGTATTATAAATGTATTAGTTTGTCAATAAAAATATGAATATTTTTTTTATTTTTTTGTTTATATTTACCAAGATATGGAGAAATTAACATCTATTTCTTGATATTTGTTATTTTTTTCTATTGCTAATCTTGTGTATAGGGTTGTTGGTTTGTCAACGTCTAAATCTTTTGTTGATATTTTGAGTTTGATTTTTTGTTCTTCGTTTGCTTTTACCTCTTTGTTTTCGTATATTATTTCAACTGGTACTGTTTTGGTAAATGTATCAGTGATTGAGGCGTTGCCGAAACCTTCACCTTTCCAATTGAAGGTTGTGGCAAATGTTGGTTGACATTCTATATATAGATAGTCTTCTGTTATATAAGGGTTGGTAAATTTCCAATTGTCTTCACCATTGCTGATGTTGTACCATCTGATGGTGGAATTTTCACTGTAAACTGTCGATGGCCCTTTGGATATGATTACTGTTATTGTTGATCCTTTGTCAATTTTATCACCACCGTAAGGATATGTGTTGACAACTTTGCCTTCTTCGTACGAATCGTTGTATTCATATTCTATGTTGGGTATTAGGTTGTTGCCTTGAATGGTTAAGATGGCATTTTCTTCTGTTATTCCAATTAAATAAGGTACTTTTACTTTGTTCATGTTGGCTATATATATTATTATAATTATAAATGATACTGCTCCTAATATGATTAACCATACTTTTTTATTGTTTTTCTTTTCTTTTTTATTTCCTTTATTACTATTAGTTTCTTTTTTTACTATTACTTCTTTTTCTTCTTTGATTTCTTCAACTGGGCATCCACAGTAAATGCAGGTTTTTGCCTTTGAACTTATTTCTTTGCCACATTCTTCACATTTTATTAAGGCCATATTACTTCACTCCTTACGTTATATATTAATATACTATCACATAATTATGTTGTTTGTAAATATGTTTTTGAATTTTTATCTTCTTTGATATTTGAAATAAAAGTGCAAAAAAAAAATCAATTGAGTTACTTTTTGTTTGAGAAGAGGATACTTCCTACTAATATTACTATGACTACAAGCATTCCTATTATTATTACATTTAAATTGTTAGAACTTTTCCCATCATTTACTATGGCTCCGGTTTGAACGATGGCTGCGTTGACTACCATTTTACTGGGAAAAAGCATAACAAAAAAAGTAATTGTTAAAGTTAAAATCTTTTTTATTCTTTTTTTCATAAAACATCACCCTTTTAAGAAAGTAATACTAATATTGTAATTAGATTATATATTATTCTAGTCATAATAGGAAATATGATATTATCTTTTTTATAATACACATAAGAAAAACACGATAATAATATGGTATATGGTATTATAAATACTAAAGATAATTTGCTTGTGCTGGTAAAATATACGGTGTAGAAAGCGTTAAGAAAACCAGTTATAATAATAAATAACCATTTATTACTTAATATTTTTTTAAAAGGAAATTTGAATACTAATTCTTCTACTACAGAATAAAAGATAAATGTGTTTATGAATAATAATATTTTATTATCTTTAAACATATTTAAAATAATATTAGTATTTTCTTGGTTAATATTAGGGATTAACATATATATGATTTGGTTAACTACTAGGAACATGGCAAGTGATATTAATGACCATTTTATTACGTAGAATATGTTTTTGAAAAAATGTGCATTAAATTTAAATAAATCTCCTTCTAATTCGTCTTTATAAATGCCTATAATGATTAAGCTGATTATCATGTTGCTGGCAAATGTTAAATATATGGTATTAGTATCACTTACTAATACTTGGTTTATGATAAATTGTGTTAAATAAGGCCATACAAAATATAAAAGCATAGCAATTATATAAATCGTTAATTCCCTAAATTTTCTTACCATTTTTCTCACCTGAATTAAGTATATTAAAAAGAAAACAAAAAAGCAATTGTTTTACTTTTTTATTTTCTGTTTTACGTGAAGTTGACAGTGTATTACTAACAAATACCGAATAATCTTTTAATCCACCATGGCATAGAACATTCCTCCCTTCAACAATTTTAATTATACTATATAAAACTAATTTGAATTAGTTTATACCTTAAGTATCTATTTTCTACCACTAAAGTTAATATGGTAGGGTGAAATCACTTACTAACCATCTGTTATCTTTTTTCTCTAAGACGAAGATGTTTTCTTTGTAAGTGTAATTACAATTTTCTAAGCAGTCTATAGATTCGTTGTCAGCAAAATATTTTTCTTTTACTTTGTATGTTATTTTACTAGCACTGACGTCTTCTACTTTGAAGTCTTCAACACCAATATATTTTATGTTTTTAACACGTGATTCTTTGACACAATATAACTTGCCTCCATAATTTTTGAATTTGTTAGCGGTTAATAGTGTTGAGGCTGGTGTTCCGTAGAAATAACTTCTTATGTAACTGGCAAGTTCTGTATAGGTTTGAAATTTAGGGCTAGTAGAAGCCATGAAGTAACTGTCTACTAAGGTGTCATTAGACATTGTGCCACATATTCTTGATGTGTCTAGGGCGACATCGCCATAAATATCTCTTGCTTTGTAATACATTTCTAACCCTAAATCTTTGTTAATGTTTTCTGCTACTTCTAATTTAGATGTAAATAATTCATTATCACAAGGACATGCTACTTTATTAGGTTTCCTTTTTAATATTAGAATTATTATGATTATTATTAAGATTGCTACGATAGTATACATTACTCTTTTAAATACTATGTTTGACATATCGTTTTCATTCTTATACATACCTAGTTTGATATTGCTGTTCTTTGGTGTTACTACTTGAGGTTCTTGGTTAGGATTGTTTCCTAAATTCATGTTATTTATATTATTATTCATAAACTAAAATTCCTTCCTTGCACTAACTGGTTAATGTGCTAATATCTACTAATATAAATTCGTTATTAGTAAATGTTTCGTTGTTATTACTCTTCTTTATGTTTTTTATAAGTGGTGTTATGTTTTTTACATAGGTGTAATCATAAGTGTGATTTTTGTTAATGAGTAATAGTGTTATTAAATTATTATTATCTAAATTGGTGTACATTAGGATTTGTTCTTCACCGTGATTGACTATTTCTACAGCGATGTAATCTTTATTGTATAGTGTTTTTTTTGTAATATTTTTTACTATTAGACCTTGGTTTTCTATTATTGGTTTTAATTTTAAGTATTCATCTTTTAAATTGTTATAATTTCCTTCGTTTATGTTAATTAAAACAACATAATTATTAATATCATCCGAAAATGTAAGAAAACCTTTTTCTATGTTGCTGGTGTCATAAACGTATCTGTTGAGGACACTGACAACATAATTTTTATAATGTATATCATATGTTACATTCATTTTTGTTTTTTTGATATAAGATTTAGCATAGACATAGCCAATATATATGCTACTAATTATTAATATAATTACTAGTAATATAATTAGATATTTTTTCTTGCTCTTTTTTTCAATTGGACTTGTATCTAGTTTTTTGTTGTTTTTGATATCTATTGGCATAATGTCTTGATTACTATGAGTTGTTTCGTTGCTTATTTTGATGTTGTCATCGGTTATTGTAATGTTGGAATTATTATCTATTTTGATATTTTCTATTTTTTCAGTTTTTACTTCTTCTACTCTGCTACCACATCCTGGACATAAGATATCTTTGTCGTTTAAGGTGGTACCACATTTTTTACATATCATAAATACTCCTATTTTTGCATTAATTTTCTTGCAGTTCTAACCATTTGAGAAGAATAACCATATTCGTTATCATACCATGCTACTATTTTTACTAGTTGTTTGCCTTCTACTTCTAATATTTTTGTAAGTAGTCCATCAACTAGAGCACCACATGTGCTTCCAATAATGTCAGAAGATACTACTGGATCCATTGTAAATTTTAAGGTTTCGTTTTGATTGTTTTTGAAGGCTTCGTTAATTTCTTCTTCGCTTACTTTTTTCTTAAGTTCTAGGGTTAAATCTACTACCGAACCGTCTGATACGGGTACTCTTAGAGCACTTCCATCCATTCTTCCTTTTAGGTTAGGTAATACTAATCCTATTGCCGAAGCGGCTCCAGTAGAAGAAGGTACAATATTCGTGGCACATGCTCTTCCTCGTCTTGATTCAATACCTTTTTTATGAGGTACATCTAAAGCAACTTGATCGTTTGTATAGGCATGTACTGTTGTCATGAATCCTTTTTCTATACCAAAATATTTGTCAATAACATTTAAAACTGGTGCTAAGCAGTTTGTGGTGCAAGAAGCCGCGGAAATTACTTCTTCTTTGCCATCTAAAATATCGTCGTTAACATTATAGACTACTGTTTTTAAGTCTCCTTTGGCTGGGGCTGAGATAATAACTTTCTTAGCTCCGGCATTAATATGAGCCATTGCCGTATCTAAGTTAGTAAATTTACCAGTGCATTCAAATACAACATCGATACCTAATTTATCCCAAGGTAAGTTATTCGGATCCATTTCTTTAAATACTTGGATTTTTCTGTTACCTACAATTAGATAATCGTCTTCGTAACTGATATCGTCAACATGGTAACTTCTATGATTTGTATCATATTTAAGTAAATATGCTAGTTGTTTGGCATCGGTTAAATCATTGATAGCCACAACTTCAAAATCATTGTCTTCCTCCATTATTCTAAAGACTAATCTTCCAATTCTACCAAATCCATTGATAGCAACTTTTATCATTACAATCATCTCCTATTAATAGTTTACCAAAAAATAGAAATTTATTCAATGTTATTTTAATATATATTTATATTTTTTATCACGAATGTTAAATTCAAACCAAATACTGCTGGCATTTATAACTTCATCATATACTTCGATAAAGATATTATCTCCTTCATAATTGCTTGGAGTTACATTGACAAACTTCATGTTATATTTCTTTTTTGTGTCATTGATTATATAATGTAGACTGCCATATGTGGATATGAAATTAAAGGGATTGTTTTTATCAAAGCTGATATTTAAACTCATAATTCCTAATGATGGATAATTTTTTGTTGGGGTTATTTTGCTATATATATCATTACATACATTTTGGGTGCATACTTTATAAACGTATGGCATGTCAAGAGCTATATTATAATTATTAATTTTAAATTTCATATTCCCTATGACTGTATCTTTAAGGATAAGTTCTTCGCCTAATTTAGCACTTCCTGCTTCAATAATTGTGTCTAATGATGTTGGTTTTAAACTGATATTTTTATATTTAGTTTCAATGCCTACACTAGTATACTTGATGCTATCAACAAATGTTATCATCATCTTTTTGCCTACATCTTCACGATTAATTTCATATACGAGAAGATAATTACTATTGTTTTGATTAATGGTTTGTTTGGTGTAACCAATACCGATATCTTTAAAATATTCATAATATTTTAAGTTAGGATAGTGCTTGTTTCCATCAATTATTAATCTAATATTGTTTCTATTTAAGGTTAGGTTATCATATCTACCTTGAATATTTAATTTTATTAGGAGATAAGCTTTATCTTTTGATTTAATAACTGTGCCATCGTATTTCTTGGTTGTATAATAACTATCTTCTATACTGATGGTGTATAATGCTGTAGCAATTTTATCTTTTTCTTTATATACTTTATTGATAATGGTTCTATTTAGGAACACAGAGAAGCTAATAATGGATATTAGAATAATACATGCGATAAATACAATGAATTTATTTTCTAAAATGAAATACTTAAATTCTCTCCACTTTCTTCTAGTTTTTCTGGCTACTTTATTGGTATCTATTCCTACGACTAACTCAAACTCTTCATTGTCGGTAACATCGATATTTAGTTCACTGATGTCTTTTTCAAAATTAAATTTTTTAATATCGAAGCCAAGGGCTCTTACGAACATGATAATGCTCATTATGCCTTGAAATGCTGTTGAGACAAGGATAAAGTCTTTAGTTAATCTAACTACTCTGGTATCTAAGACAGTATATTCTAATTTTTTTAATACTGATAAGGAATACCATAAAATAATAAATGAAGCAAAATACCCGATTATATTAATTAGATATAGTGTTTTTGGTTTTTTCTTAAATCTCATAAGTAGATAAACAATAATTAATCCTATGGTAATAAATAAGATAACTAAAAACATGAATAATGTTATGTAATCGCTGGCAAGTATTCTGTTATGGATGTCTTTGTTAACGTATTCTTTAAAAAAGGTATAAACCGTATTGAAACGATATACTAAATAAAACATTAATATTGATAGTATTAAATGTATTAATTTAAATTTTTTTATTAAAAATGCATATGGTTTTCTTAGTATCATAAAATCCCTTCCTATCTTATTTTAATTATATATAAAAATATGAAATAAGTAAAGAAAAAAAGAAAATATTTGATATTAATAATGACTTTTATTCTAAATTTTGATATAATTAGTACATGAGAATGTAAGGAGGTAATTTATGAAGATACAAAAAGCATCTGCACAAGATAAACCTATCAAAACAATAAAGAAAACTGTTTTAGAAACAAAAAAAGATATTATTAATAATAAAGTTAATTCAAGATATATAGGAGATTTTTCGCAAGAAGAGACAATGGCATATTATGATAATTTAAATAATGATATGAGGCACTACAGGACAAAAGATGATATATGTACACCTATGGAGTGTGTTAAGGTAATGATAGATTATTTACCAGAAGAATTATGGAAAAGAAATGATTTAAAAATATTGGAACCTTGTGCTGGAAATGGAAATTTTGGAGCATATTGTAAATATAAGACTGACATAAATAATATTTGGTTTAATGAATTAAATATTAAGAGAGTTAAAAATTGTAAAGAGTTACTTAATCCTAAAAATCTTAGACATGAAGATTTTTTTAAGTTAGATGGTGTTTGGGATACTAAATATGATTTAATCATGGCTAATCCGCCTTATTCAGGTGGAGGAAATAAAAATCAAAGTTTATCTAATAAATTTATTGAAAAGTCTATTGATATGTTAAAGGATAAGGGTTATCTTTGTTATGTAACGCCAAATAATTGGATGACATATAATAATAATAATACAACATTAAGGAAATTATTAAACGAGGGGTCTTTCCTAGTAATAGATAATGATGTAAAGAAATATTTTCCAAATGTAGGCTCGTCGTTTACGATAATTATATGGCAAAAAAATGTATATGATAATAAAACATATGTGGTAAATAATTTTTTGAAAAAAGATATTCAAAAGGATGTTGTAATTCCAAGTGATTTAAATTTTATACCATTATATATATCACAAGAGGTATTAAAAATAATTCCAAAGTTAGTAATTGATAAGAGAAATAACTTTGATTATAGATGTGATTTACATAATTATACAAAAAAAGATTTATTAAGTGATACTAAGGATAATGTTTTTAAATACAAAACAATACATACAATGAGAAAAATAAGGTATGCTAAGAAAAAACAGGATATATATGATAAATGGATTATTGTGATACCTCTTTCAACATATTATATTCCAGTAATTGAGCATCATACAAATACTACTCAGTCTGTTGGTTATATACCGTTTGGGAATAAGGTAGAAGCAAAGAGATATCTTAAAAAAATTGAAAAGCCAGAGTATAAATTAATTGTTCATTTAACTAGGTATGGTAATTTTAATAATATAATGGTGTTGAAGCATTTAGATTTTGATGATGATATATCTTTCACAAAAAAAGAAGCAAAGGAAATTTCTTTGCTTACTAGTTTGATTAAGTACTAACCTGATTTTTTATCAGTTAGTTTTTTTAATCGTCAAAGGTTTCTACTTCTGTGGCATTTGCTTGAATATTAGCAAGTGGTTTAAAGCCAAATTGTTCAATGAATTGTTTTATCATTATGTCTTCTACTGCTAAGGCTTTTGGAGAAGCAAATTTTACTGATTCAACATCGTGCCATACTATTACATAATAGTCTTCACTACAATCGTATATATATAAATTTAAATCTTTTCTAGTTGTTACCATCGATTGTAATATTTTGATGTTTGTAGTAGAAGCTGTTCTCCAGTAGCTGACGGTTCCACAATTATAAGAGCCTAATCTTTTGCTAAATGTTGTTCTTGAACTTCCTATTTTAATTATATGTTCTTTACCATCAATAACACAAGTGAGAAGATATGTAATGCCTAAAGATTTTTTGAAAACTTTTTGGGCTTCTTTTGTAACGAAATCCTTAGGGACTATTTTTTCATTAACTCTACCCTTTTCTTTTGTTATGGTGAGTGGTTTTACGCTTAATTTACATATATATTTATAATCAGATACTCCAGGAAATTTAAAATCGCTTAGAATGGGTTGTTTTTTTACATCATCAATTGTAAATGGTCTATCATTATTGTTGCTTAGGGGAAAAACTTGTCCTAAGGCATTTATATAATCGGTTCCACTTTTTTGTATATATTTTTCTCCGTCATAATTACAAAGTGTTTTAAGTGTTTCAATATCCAAAATACTGCTTTTCATGGCCATTTGAATCATCTCCTAAAGAAATTATATATAAAAATATGAAATAAGTAAAGAAAAAAAAGAAAATATTTAATTTTCCTTATAAACAATTAATTGATCTTGGGTAAGAAATATTTTATCATTTTGTCTTAAAATGTTCATGACGGTGGTATTTAAAATTCTTGCTACATCATTTAATGTTTCGTTATCTTTAACAAAATATAATTTGGTTCCTTTGTTTGGTACTAAAATGGTTTGATTAGGATAAATATAATCACTAGTGTTTAAGCCATTTAATTTTGCTAATGTATTAACATCTATGTTATAGTTTTTGGCTATTGTATACAAGTTATCTCCTTTTTTGATGGTGTAATAAGAAAAATTATTGTTTCTTCTTTGTGGGATTATAATGTTAGTACCAGGATTAGGTACATAATTGGGTGTTAATCCATTTATTTGATATAAAATAGCAGGATCGATACCTAATTTTTGGGCTATTATTTCTATTGTGTCTCCATTTTGAATAGTATATATCTCATACATATTAATCACTCCCTAACATAGTCTATGTAATTAGTTATTTAGTGTGATTATTATTCTTTTGCTATGCTGTTATAGTGCGATGGAATTATTATAGTTAATAAGTTTTAATAGGTAATATTAATGCTATTTCATTTTTTTCATTTATAATAAAGAGTTTAAATTCACTTATTTTTCCAATAAATTCATCTTCTTTTATATCTAAAATATGAATAGATTGTTTTAAATAATATGGATTATAAGATACTTTATTTCCTTTCTTTGTAAAATAACAACCTGTTTTTTCTTTTTCTTTTACTTGATTAAATATTTCTTTTTTTTTAAAAATAATTTCATCATCAAATATAATATTTTTAAAATAATCTAATGTATTTGGATAATCAGATTGAATAAGGAATGATTTATCTATGTTATATTTTTTTAAAAATAATTGTTTTTCTTTATCTTGCCACTCCTTAGTAAAACAAATATTAATGTTAGGAAGGTAATTACACTTTAAATGATAAAGAGTATAACTATTTGTTATTACTATGCCTCCCATTTTTAATGGAGAATAAGATGTTAGTACAGGTCTAGAAATATTATCCTTTAAATAATATTTAATTGTTCTATATTTTTTTTCGTTTTCTAATATATTATAAGTATCTGTTTTTAAGATTAAATTAGTTTTATCTTTGCTTTGATTAAGCTCATTTAATAATTCTATCTTGAATAAATCTTTTTCACTTTGATTATTTTTATAATCTTTATTGTTAATTAAATTATTTTTTTTAGGTTCTCTTTTTATTTTTTTAAAAAAATTAATATTTATTATTTTATTTTCTCCATCTATATCTAATACTAGTTTTAATTTTTTTACTTTTAATACTAATTTATCCGTTTCTCTATCGTCAATCAATGTTTCTAGTTCATATCTATTTATAAATGATGGATTAACATGATATTTATCATATGTTGTTCCGTATCTTAATACTCCGTTTGAGGATATAACTATAGATTTATCTTGTTTGATGGTTCTACTGCTTTCTATGCTAAAATCATCAACTAATTTTGTTCCTAAAAGATTATATATATCAAAAGATACTTCGGTTGATAATATTCTATAGGGAGATAAATTTTCAATACTTAAATATATGTATAAATAGTGATAGACAAGTTCAGGACATTCTCCATTAAATTCATCGTGTCTATTAATAGATAGATGATCTAGTTCAATTGAGACATATTTGTTAATATTATTATCATTTTGATAAATAGTTTCAAGAAATTTTGCTTTTTCAATTTCTTTATCTAATCTTTTTTGTTCTTCTTTGTTTTTATTTAATTCTTGTTGTGATTCTTTAATAAGATTATCCCATTCTTCTAATTCTTTATCTTTTTCTTCTTTCATTTCTTTTAATTCTTGTTTTTTTTCTTTTACAATTTTATTTCTTTCTTCTTTTAACTTTTTTATTTCTTCTTTTAATTTAACTCTTTCTTTATTATTAAACCATAACATAATAGTTTTTCCTCCTAAATATAGATAAATTATAACATATTTTTAAAATATTTTAAAATTAAATAAGTGAATTTATAGAATTAAAACGACGTAGTAATAGCAAAAAGAAGAATACTAATTCTATAGTACTCTTCTATTTAATCACTATATTAACTATTTTTTTAGGTATTATAATTACTTTGATTATTTCTTTTCCTTCTGTGTGCTTGATTATGTTACTAGCATTAAGTGCTTTGTTTTTAATTTCTTCTTCATTATCGTTGATGCTTACATTGATAGTATCTCTTAGTTTACCATTTACTTGAATGGCTATGGTTATGTTATCTTCTTTTAATACTTCTTCATTATATGTTGGCCATTTTTCATATGTAATGGTATCTTTATTACCTAGTATTTCCCATATGTGTTCTGCCAAGAATGGACAGACTGGGCTAAGTATTTTGGTAAAACCGATGGCATATTCATAAGGTAAATTTCCCTCCTTATAAACAGCATTAATAAATATCATTAATTGAGATATTGCTGTGTTAAAGTTTAGACTCTCATAATCTTCAGTTACTTTTTTTATGGTTTGGTTATATATTTTTTCTAGGTTTTTGTTGTTATCTTTGACTATTTTATTTTCTTCAAAGATTCTATATATTCTGTCAATGAATTTCTTGGCTCCATCAATTCCTGAGTTAGACCATGGTTTATCTGCTTCAAGTGGTCCCATAAACATTTCATATAGTCTTAGAGTATCCGCTCCGTGGCTATTTACAATATCACTAGGATTTATTACATATTTTGGAAATCTTTTGCCCATTTTTATGCCGTTTTCACCAAGTATCATGCCTTGATGTACTAATTTTTGGAATGGTTCTTTAACTGGTGATAGTCCTTTTTTATATAAGTAGTTGTTCCACATTCTTGAATATAATAAATGGCCAACTGCATGTTCTGGTCCACCGATGTATAGGTCGACTGGCATCCAATGTTTTAGTAATTCGTAGTCGCCTAAAGTTTCATCATTGTGGGGATCTATATATCTTAAATAGTACCATGATGAACCTGCCGCGCCAGGCATTGTCGATGTTTCTCTTTCACCTTTGATTCCATTAATAGTAACATTTTTCCAGTTAATGTCGTTATCAAGTGGTGCTTTACCATTTTTGCCTTTATAATCTTTTAAAACTGGCAATATAAGTGGTAGGTCTTTATCTTCTAGGGCTATGTTTTTTCCATTTTCTAGGTGAATAATAGGAACTGGTTCTCCCCAATATCTTTGTCTGGCAAAAATCCATTCTCTTAGTCTATAATTGATTTTTTTGCTACCACATTTGTTGGTGGTTAGGTACTCTATCATTTTATTGATGGCATCTTCTTTGTTTAATCCGTTTAGGAAGTCTGAGTTGATGTGTTCTCCATCACCTGTGTAGGCATTTTGGGTGATGTCTCCTCCACTGATGACTGGAATTATTTCTAGGTTAAATTTTTTAGCAAATTCATAATCACGTTCATCATGGGCTGGTACGGCCATGATAGCTCCAGTTCCATAAGAGACTAAAACGTAATCGCTTATCCAGATAGGTATTTCTTTACCATTTACAGGATTGATGGCATAAGCTCCAGTAAAGACTCCTGTTTTGTTTTTGTTTAAATCTGTTCTTTCTAGTTCACTTTTGCTAGCACATTCTTTTTTATAAGCAAGGATTTCTTCTTTTCTATCGCTTGTGGTAATTTTGTCAACGAGTTCATGTTCGGGTGCCATGACACAGTAAGTTGCCCCGAATAAGGTATCACATCTTGTTGTAAATACGGTGAATGTTTCATCGGTATTTTTGATTTTGAATTTGACGTGAGCTCCGATGCTTTTACCTATCCAATTTCTTTGAATTTCTTTGGTGGAGTTAGGCCAGTCGATATCGTTTAGTCCGTCAAGTAATACTTCGGCGTATTTAGGAATATCAATAACCCATTGTTTCATGTTTTTTCTAATTACTGGGTAGCCTCCACGTTCGCTTTTGCCATCAATTATTTCATCATTTGATAATACTGTTCCTAATTCTTCGCAAAAGTTAACAGGCATATCTTTGTATATTGCTAAATTGTCTAAAAATAATTGTTTAAATATCCATTGAGTCCATTTATAAAATTTAGGATCTGCGGTAGATAACTCACGCGACCAATCATAAGAAAATCCTAAAGATTTTAGTTGTTCTTTGAAGGTTTTGATATTTTCACTTGTGAATGAAGAAGGATGATTACCTGTGGTAATTGCATATTGTTCGGCAGGTAAACCAAAAGCATCCCATCCCATTGGATGTAAGACGTTATACCCTTGCATTCTTTTCATTCTTGCGATAATATCCGTGGCTGTGTAGCCTTCTGGATGGCCAGCATGTAGGCCTACTCCTGATGGATATGGAAACATATCTAAAACATAATATTTAGGTTTGCTAAAATCATGTATATCAGTTTTAAATGTTTCATGTTCATCCCAATATTTAATCCATTTTTTTTCTACTTTTCTAAAATTGTACATAATTATTCTCCTTTAATTATTAGTCTTTGTTTCCATAAATTCTGCCAAGTAAGCCATAGGCTATGATAATTAGTAGCATTAATAAGATGAATCCTACAAGTAATTGCCATATAAAGCCTTTGATTAACTTGCTTATTATCATGTATATGATAGTCATAATTAAGGAATTAACAATTATACATATTAAATGGTATTTATGATAATTATCTTTGTTAATCTCTACTTTATATAAACTTTTTAAATATGTAATTTCCATTGGCAATTTGTTTTTATCATACTTGCGATATTTCAGTCCTAGTAATAGATAATAAGCAATAAATAATATAAAATAGACAATTATAAGTTCATATAATATTTGCATAACTTCACTTCCTTAAAATAAAATACACCCCTTTTTAGGAGCGTATTATTCACGCGGTACCATCCTACCTTATAACTTTTTTTTGATAACGGGTTTCCCCGACAAATGGATTAGTAAAGACAAGTTCATAAACTCGTATTTGTTTGCTTTCACCTATCACAAACTCTCTTTCAAAATACTAATTTATTACTACTTCTTTGCATTTGCTTTTTACTAATTATATTATATTTCACTAATATATTCAAGTAGTTTTATAAACATTTTAATGAAATTTTTGTCTAAACCATCTTTTTTGAGTTTTTTGATTTCAATTCTTTTCTTTTTTATTGATAAATTGCTAAAGAAGATACTTTCTATTTTAATCTTAAGTTTTGTTTCTATTTTAACATCACTTAGGATGCTTATTATTTCTTCGTTGATAACTCTTGTGGCATCTATTTCTATATCTTTTCCTTTGCAATTGATGGTTAATTGTTCTGTAGTAGATACGTTTTCTATTTCTAAAATGAAATCATTACCATCTACGTAACTTTTGACATCAATTTTGTTTTCTCCTGCGTAAACAATAACATCATCGGCTTTTTTTGTGTTTCTAAATCGAATTTTGTAGTTTCTTAAAGGTGGTACGATGCCTGTTTTTCCATCTAGTGGTCTAATTATTACTGTGTAGTTATTAGACCGATAATTATAGTCTATCGACGTAAGTAAATAATAGTTTTCTTTGTATAGGTTGGTTATTCCATCATCTTCATACAATTTGTAAGTATTGGACATTCCTGGGAAGATATGTATCTCTAAATTTGTAGGTAATGCTGTTTTCATGTAATCATTGGATAAGACTATGATTCCTCCTGCTTTACAAAATACTGGATAGTCTTCGTCTTTATAGAAACTTATATAGTAATGATTTCCAGGAAATTTTTTACCTGTTTTAAAATCATACCACATGCCTTCAGGTATGTATAATTTTTGAATTACTCTATCCATTAGATATTCTTTATGATATGTAATTGGAGCCACAAGTAATTGTGAACCAAAGTAATATTCATTTTTGTATACGGGTTCATCATAAATAACTGGATATTTATAGTATAATGGTTGTACTAAAGGAAGACCTGTTTTATAGTAGACATATCCTTCACTATAAATATAAGGGATTAATCTTTGTCTTAGTTGCATATAATCTCTTATTACTACGAGGTGGCTGGCATTCCATTTCCATGGTTCTCTTTTATAATATTTGCCACCTTCACTGGCAAGCATCATAATTGGTGAGTATGTTCCAAACTGGACGTATCTCATAAATAATTCCCCATCTTCGGTACCATCTAAGTAGCCCCCGATAGCATGAGCCCACCAAGAGATACCCATGTTGGAAGAGGATGAGTTATAAAATGGAAGTTTGTTTAGTGTTTCCCAACTTACTTTAGTATTTCCTGAATACAAGATAGGATATCTGTGCGCGGCAATCATGCTATTTCTTGCCATGACTAATCCTCTTAGTGCTTCACCTTTATTGCTGTTGGCATAATGATAATGAGTAGCAAGCCACATGTCATTTAAATCTTTTTTGTTGTAATAATCAATGTTAAATAAATTTATGCCGATATCTTCTAGGTTTTTAATTAGTATTTTAAAATAAATGGCTAAGGTTTTGTTGCTGAACGGGATTAAATTAACTTGTTTTCCATCATTGACACTAAGTAGTGTTTTTATGTTATTATAGTTAATATCTTTATTTGTTATTATGTTGTTAGGGTTTACTGTTAAGCCTAGGATTATTCCTTCTTCATTTAACTTGCTTATCATTTCTTTGGGATTATTAAATAGTGATGAAGAGAAGTTATAATTAGATAGATTATCATGCCATTTGTTTCTTAAAAGTATTACTGATAATGGGATTTTATTGATTTTAAATTTATTTGCAATATCTAATACTTCTTCTTCGGTGTATGGTTCGTCTTTACTCCAAAAGTTACCTAAGGCATACCTTGGTATCATTGAAGGCATTCCCGTTAGAGCATAATAGTCTCTTAAGCATAAGCCAAAATCTTTGCGATATAAGAAAACATATATATCAATGAGGTCTTTTTCTCTTTTTACATATTCGTCATTATTGATAACTAAATTTTTAGAATCATCTAGGGTAACGAATCCATCCATAGAAAATAAACCATTTTGTAATTTATTATCTTCGTCTAAACTAATATTTGTTCCACCAAAATTTCTAACTTCAGGATGATTATAATACCAAAAACGCTCACTGTTACGCAATCTTATTGTTAAATTTTTACCTGGCATTAATTTACTACCTTTAAAAGGTTTTTCTTTAGCATAGTTTAAGATAAAATACTTTGTTTTAATTTCTAAACTATTATTTGTTTCTTTAACACTAAATACAGGCTTTTCAAAGTTACGATTAATTACTAACTGGGTTGGTCTATCTTCAAAAATGCCTTTTTCGTTATATTCTAATCTTACTAGTCTTTCTGTTAAAATTGTAATACGATATTTTAATCCTTGAAATATTGTGTCTTTTCTAGCTATAGTACAATTATCATCCTTAATAAAATATTTTGATAAACTAGCCATGTTATCACCCTTCTCTTATTCTATTAAGATTATAGCAAAAAATATGAAAAAGTACAAGAAAATAATCTTTTATTCTAAATTATTTGTATTTATTAATTCATTATAAATATTTGGATACTCTTCTTGTTTGTTGTTATTTAAAAATTCTACGGCATCATCTTTGGCATGTAATAATATTTTAAAATCTTTTCTTATATCTGCTAAGAGAAAACTATTTGTACCACTTTGTCTTATTCCAAACAATTCTCCTTCACCGCGATTATTAAAATCATACTCAGCTATCTCAAAACCATCGTTTGTATGTTCTAGCATATTTAGTCTTTTATCAAAAGATTTTGATACTAAATAACAATAACTTTGAATATCACTTCTTCCTACTCTTCCTCTTAGTTGATGTAATGTTGATAAGCCAAACATATTGGCATCAAAGATAACTATCATTGAGGCATTTTTAATATCAAGTCCTACTTCAATAACAGTTGTTGATATTAAAATATTTATTTTTCCTTTTTCAAAATCTTCCATAACTTTTTCTTTTTCTAAAGAATCTAATTTACCATGGACAACTCCAATTTTGTATTTGTGGCCGAATGCTTTATTCATTTTTATATCTAATGATGCTACACTTTCGGTGTCGTTTATATTTTCTTCAATGGAAGGTGCAATTACATATATTTGATGTTTGGATAAGAGTTCTTTGTTCATGCCTTCTAGGACTCCTAAAATGTTTTCTTCTAAAAATACTTTGGTAATTATCTCTTTTCTTCCTACGGGTTTTGTTTTAATATTAGTTACATCTAAATCACCATAGATAGTTAAAGCATACGTTCTTGGTATGGGAGTTGCACTCATGGATAACATGTCAGGCATTATTCCTTTGTTTTTTAAGTTATTTCTTTGAGCCACGCCAAAACGATGTTGTTCATCAGTAATTACTAAGCCTAGATTATGATATGTGATGGTTTCTTGAATTAAGGATTGGGTTCCTATAACTAAATTGGTTATACCAGTATTTAATCTATTATATATTTCTTTTTTCTCTTTTGCTTTCGTGCTAGAAGTTAATATATCAATTGTCATGCCTGTATCTTTAAAAATTTTAGTGGCATTTTCATAATGTTGTTTAGCAAGTATTTCAGTAGGTACCATTAGGGCGCATTGATAACCTGATAAATAGTTAGCATAACTAGCAACAAAAGATACTATTGTCTTTCCACTTCCTACATCGCCTTGTAATAGTCGATTCATTCTTTTATTGGAGGACATATCATCAAGTATTTCTTTGATGGCTTTTTTTTGATCTATGGTTAATTCATATGATAAGTTATTGATAAAACTATTAACTTTTTCATAATCGATATCTCTTTTTATTGCTTTATCATCATATTTGATTTTGTTTTTTAGGTATGTTATTTTTAACATATATCTAAATAATTCTTCATATTTTAATCTGAGTCTTGCTTTTTTTAATAAACTAAGTGATGTTGGCTTATGTATTTCTTTGAGAGCAGTTTCTTTATCTATAAAATCATATTTTTGTGTTAAGTAAGATGGAATAAAATCAGGATAGTTATGAGTTGTTTCTAATAAACTTTTTATGATTTTACTGATGGTTTTAATATTAATTCCATTTACTGTATGATAAATGCTTTCTATAACAGGTACATCTGGTAGTGGTTCTAATTTTATTTTATTTGCAATTATAGCATTTTTCGTTTTGTTATATTTGCCTATGATGGTGATGGTTCTTCCTAGATTTAATTCTTTCATTAGATATACTTGGTTATAAACACTTACATTAAATATTTGATTTTTGGCACATATGCGAAAACTTATCTTTTTTAATTTACCAAAGTAATAGATAGTAGGTTTGCTTTCTACTACGCCATCTATAATGATATTATCTATATCGTTTAGTTCATTTAAATTACTTCTTTTTATTACTTCGTAGCGATATGGATAATAATTGATTAAATCATTTTCATTATTGATGTTTAATTTGTTTAAAAGTGCTAAGGTTTTTGGGCCTACACCTTTTAATGAAGTTAAACTCATAAATCCCCCTCCTAATTTGCAATAACTATTTTTTTATACATTTTCATCTTATCATATGTTATTTTCTTTGTCAAGATATTTTCGTACACTTGTTTGAATTGTTTTTGTAGGTTTTAAGTGTGATTGTTTCATGATTTTTTTATTGCTAATGGCGTAGCAAAAGAAAAGAAAGATTAATTTTATAAGTTATTTAATCTTTCTTTAATTTTAATATTGACCATACTCATATCTGCTTTGCCTTTTAGACTAGGGGTAATCGACTTCATAATGGTTCCTAAATCTTTGATACTTGTAGGTTTTACTGTATCAAAAACTTCATTTATTATTTTATCAATTTCTTCTTCGGTTAATTGAGTTGGCATATATTTATTTAATACTTCTATTTCTTTTTCATTTTGGCTAACTAAATCAAGACGGTTTGCTTTTTGAAATTCATTTATAGCATCTTTTCTTAATTTGATTTGCTTTGATATGATATCGATTACATCACTGTCAGTTAGTTCTTTTTTCTTATTTATTTCTTCTAGTTGAATAGCCCCTTTGGCCATTCTAATGACACCAAGGCGAAAACTATCTTTTTCTTTCATCGCAGTAATCATATCGTTTTTAATTGTTTCTAATAAAGTCATATTATCACCCTTAAGCTACACTTCTTCTATGTGCATTTCCTTTTTTTCTTGAATTTTTGATACCTTGCTTTATTGCTTCACGGTTTTTAATACCTGGTTTTTTATAACCATCACTGCGTTCTCTAACCTTTTGAAGGGAGCCACTGCGAGCTAATTGCGTCTTAAACCTTTTCATCGCAATCTCTAAATTTCCACGAACTTCAACAGACATTATAATCCCTCCCTTCTCGGTTTGTCTACTAAATTATATCATTATATTTGTAAATATTCAACAAAATAAGAAAAAAAGATACAAAATTTGCTTATTTTTTTAATAAAATGTGTCTTTTTTTATATTTATACCTATTTAGGACCGGTAAATAGGTAATATAAGTTATTTTAGTTAATTGGACAGTAGTTTCTTTTATTGAATCTTCTTATAGCACTTCCTACTCCTACACCAATATCATAAAATGCTAAAACGAATAGTCTTCCGTATTGAAGAATTGCCCCGGATATTTTGAATCCTCCGTTTATGTTAATTAATTCATTTTTGTTTAGTTTTCTCATTTTTTTACCTCCTACTCCTACTAATATTACATGGTGTTGGGTTAGTGTATCCTGACAAAATGCCTGAGATAAATGATATACCTACAAATAATCCTGCGGCTAGCCAGCCTAGTCCGATGCCTCCATTAATTTGTTTTAATTCTAATTCGTTTAATTTTTTCATATTTTTTACTCCTTTACTATTTTTTTTATATATTTTATCAGTGATTCTCTACCTGTTAAAATTTTGTAATTGATAACCAGATTATTAACTAATAGATTTTTATTTGGATTTAGTATTTGTAGATAGAATATTTGGTAGTTATCATAATTAGATTCTAATAAATCACTTATACTTATTATGTTATATTGATAGTTATCTTCGTTTATGAGGATTGAAGAGTTATTTATTATGGTTTCAATATTTTCAAAATCAACATATAATTTTAAGTAATAGTTATCGTTGTCTAAGACTACAATGCCTTTGTTTTGGTAATATTTTTCTACTTTTAAAAGGTGTGCTAAAATAATCATAATAATAAAACTTATAATAACAACGCTACTGAATAATATTACTAATTTGTTTTTTATATTAAAAATTATTTCTTTGTTGCAACTAATCATTTTACTCTCCTTTTTAAAATATCTATAACTTGCCCATTTTCTATTTTGATTACTTTATCATATAAATCCATATTATCTAATCTATGTGATACAATTACAAATGTTATGTTTTTATAATTTTTAAAACTGTTTTTTAATATTTTTCTTTCTAAATTAATATCTATTTGATTTAATCCTTCGTCGATAAATACTATTTTGCTTTTTTTAAGCATGCTTCTAGCAAGGATTATTCTTTGTCTTTCGCCACCTGAGATGTTGATGCCATTTTCTTCTAGTAACATATCATAACCTAAAATGTTATTTTCTATTATTTTATCAACGTAAAAGGTTTTACATACGTTTAAGAATTCTTCAGTTTTAATATTTCTATTTAAGATGATGTTATCTTTGATGCTATCTGTGAAAAGCATTTCGTTTTGACTAATATATGTAATTTCACTTCTAATATCTTTTAAACTATAATCATTAATATCATTATTATTTATATTAATCATGCCTCTTCTAACTTCATAATATTTATATAATATTTTGAGTAAGGTGCTTTTGCCACTTCCGGAGTTACCTAGTATTAAAACTTTTTCTCCATTTTTAATAGATAAGTTAACATTGTTTAGGATTTTGGTATGTCCATATGAGAATGATAAATTATTAATATCAATATTACCATTTATTATTAAATCAGTTTTGGTAAGCATATCTTCTTTTTTTATTTCAAATAAGGTATTTGCTCTATCTAATGCGTTTTTAGCCATATAATAATCACTTGCTAAATTAATAATATTTTTAACTGGATCTAAGAAATACACTAGAATAGTATGAGGGTGCTTAGTTGCATGGAGTCTTTTGTTACTTCTAAAATACCATATAGATTTATTAGAAGTAAGATAGTTAATTCTACTGATTCTTTAATAAAATTGCAGAAATTAATAATATTACTGAATTTTAATGCGTTTTTTAGGTTTTTGCTGTAAAGATATTCTAATTTATCTATAATTTTTGCTTCTATATTTAAACCTTTTATTGTTTCAAAATTAGTAATTGATTCGATTAAATTGGTATTAATAATACTGTTATTTTCTAGATCTTTTTTGACTAATTTGTTCATGTATGGGTTTAATAAAAGCATAGTGATTACATAGATTAAAACAATTAATAAAGATAATAGGAATAAGAATTTATTAATGGAATAAAGAAATATTCCTGCGATTATGAGTATTAGAAAATCTAGTAGTACTGTGAGTATTATTTTACTAATTAAATTTCTAATATGGGATATATCGCTTAATTTTGAGGTTACTTCACCAGTTGTTTTATTTTTGTAATAACTATAAGGAAAGTAAATTATATTATCAATGGATGAGGCGAAGATACTAATATCTAGTTTGATGTTTAGGTAAGATAGCAATATATTTTTGAAAACATTTGCAAGAGACCGCATAAGTATTATGTATATGAATGAAATGACAAATGTACTTACAGAAAACTTAGCTAAAATGAACTTCATTTGGTAAGAATTAATAATTGTTAATAATGTAAAAATTATTGATAAAATGAAGATGTTAGTAAGTAATATTTTGTTCTTACTTAAGACATTTATGATAATATTTTTGATATAATTTTTGGTTGTTATTATGGGAAGTTTCTTGTTATAATTAAAAATCATGATATTGCTTGTCCATGTTTTATAAAAATCTTCGAGTTTAATAACTTTTGAACCTTGGCCGGGGTCCATGATTAATAAACTATCTTTTTTTATTTCATAAACTACAATAAAATGGGTATAATTATTAACAAGAACTTGGGAAATGAATGGGGTTTTTATTTCGTTAGATAGTTTGTCCAATTTATAGCCTTCTGCAGGTAGGCCAAGATAATTGGAGGCATATCTAAGGTCATAAAAGGTTGTGCCATTTTTGTTTGTGTTGGTTAATTCTAATAACTTGGTTAAAGAAATATTTCCTTTATAATATCTAATAACCGATAATAAGCATGAGGCGCCACATTCTTTTATTCCTTGTTGTCTAATAACTAATTTTTTTTGCATCTTTTTTACCCTCCTAACTATATATATAGTCAGAGAAAATTGAGATTACTTTTTTTTTCTAAAATTTCTTTATTTTTTTTAAAATTTGACACTTTTGAGTGTAAAGCAGGAACCTTTATTGTTAATTTATTAATGATGATGTATTTAGGTAATTTTACTGTTTTTTTCTGCTAACAGCGTAGCAAACGTGAAAAAAAGAACTACATTTAAGTAATTCTATTTTAAATCTTTAATTAAATCTTTTAAGATATTAATAAATTCTTTAGTATCAACTGTTGTAGTTTCGTTGCTACCGAATTTTCTATAACTTACTTTGTTATCATCTTTTTCTTTATCTCCTATAATTAGGGTATAAGGAATTTTTTTAGTTTGTGATTCTCTCATGCGGTAAGATAATTTTTCTTCGCGGGCGTCCATTTTGACACGGATACCATTTTCTTTTAGGATGTTTTCTAATGTTTTAGCATATTCTAAATGATATTCATTATTAACAGGGATGATGTTTACTTGAACCGGAGATAACCAGAGTGGAAAGGCTCCACCATAGTGTTCAATTAAGATACCAATAAATCTTTCAATTGAACCATATATAACGCGATGTAACATGACTGGTCTTTTTTTTGAACCATCTTTGTCAACATAAGTTAAATCAAATCTTTCAGGTAAATTCATATCTAATTGGATTGTTCCGCATTGCCATACACGACCGAGTGAATCTTTAATGTGAAAGTCTAGTTTAGGTCCATAGAAGGCTCCATCTCCAGGATTGATTTTGCATTCTCTTCCTGCTTTGTGGCATGCTTCTTCTAGGGCTTTTTCGGCTTTGTTCCATATTTCAATTGAACCTATATATTTTTCTTCTGGTCTTGTAGATAGTTCAATGTTATAGGTTAATCCAAAAACACTATACATTCTATCAATGAAGTTAATTAATCTTATTACTTCTTCTTCTATTTGGTCTTCTCTCATGAATATGTGGGCATCGTCTTGGGTAAATGTTCTTACTCTAAATAAACCATTTAGGGCTCCACTTGCTTCATGTCTATGTACTTGGCCTAATTCTCCTATTCTTAGTGGTAAGTCTTTATAAGAATGAAGGCTATTTTTGTAAACAAGCATTCCGCCTGGGCAATTCATTGGTTTTATTGCAAATATTTTATCGTCGATTTCACTGGTATACATGTTTTCACGGTAGTTATACCAATGACCTGATAATTGCCACAATTCTTTGTTTAGCATAATTGGAGTTTTTATGAACTCATAGCCTTCTTTAGTGTGTTCTTGATACCAAAAGTTTTCTAATTGGTTTCTTAATATCATTCCATTATGTAGGAAGAATGGGAAACCTGGACCATATTCACTCATCATAAATAATTCTAGTTCTTTGCCTAATTTTTTGTGGTCTCTTTTTTTTGCTTCTTCTAGCATGTTTAAATATTCTTCTAGATCTTTTTCTTCTTTGAAGCATATGCCATATATTCTTTGAAGCATTTTGTTTTTGGAGTCTCCTTTCCAGTATGCACCAGATACTTTTAGGAGTTTAAAATACTTTAAATCTTTTGTGGAATTGACATGTGGCCCACGACATAGGTCAATGAAGTCTTCTTGTTTGTATGCTGAAATTATTTGTTCGTTTTCGTCCATTCTACTGATTAAGTCTATTTTGTATGGATCGTCTTTAAACATTTCTAAGGCTTCTTGTTTACTTATTTCCATTCTTTTGATTAGTTTGTTATCTTTGCTGATTTTTTTCATTTCTTTTTCGATTCTAGGTAAATCTTCTTCACGAATAACGTCATCTCCTAAATCGATGTCATAGTAAAAACCATCGTCAATTACTGGCCCTACCCAAAACAAAGCATGTGGGTATAGATGTTTAATGGCATGGGCTAAAAGGTGAGCACAGCTGTGGTTCATTACATTTAATTCTTTATCTTCTTTGATATTTATCATTTTAATCATTCCTTTCTTTATATACTTTTTTTGTTTTTCTTATTCTTTTTGCTACGCGGTTATAGTTCTTGGTGTATTTGCTTTGCATACATTCATTTACTATCATACTATTGAGTACTGCATATGCTTCGTAGCCTACGAGGGAATTTCTAAGTTCTATTAACTCACTTAGACTAAGATTGGTGATATCTACATAAATTAAGTTTCCTAGATAATCTTTTATTTTTATTGTTTTCATATACTACTTCCTCTTTCTAAATAAAATAAAAACACTCCATATAAGGAGTGCTTATTGACACGGTACCATTCTTATTTTACCTTAATTTTGATAACGGATTTTTCCGGTTTTCTCTTTCGAGTACAACTTGAAAAGTAGTAACTACATAATCTTATTATTCGTTTTCAGCTAACACGAACTCTCTTGAAATAAGAATTATAAGCCATGTCTTTTCGCATCGTTTTTATATATTAAATTATAAACATTTTTGGTGACCAGTATGGAATTCGAATCCATGAATGCTGCCGTGAAAGGGCAGTGTGTTAAGCCACTTCACCAACTGGCCAAAAAATGGTGGGCCTGAATGGACTTGAACCATCGACCTCACGCTTATCAGGCGTGCGCTCTAACCACCTGAGCTACAAGCCCATTTTGTGTGCGTCTATCACATTATAACATATGATATGACTACATGCAAGTGAAATTTCATATTTTTTTAAATTTTTGGTGGACCGTTAGGGGCTCGAACCCTAGACCCACTGATTAAGAGTCAGTTGCTCTACCAACTGAGCTAACGGTCCAAATAAGAAATACTAGTTGATTATAGCACAAGTTTTTATAAAAATAAAGTATTTTTTCTTACTTTTTTAAATTTTTCTATTTTTTGTAGATTTTTTATTAAAGAAATTTTTAATCAACTGTATATAGTACAATTAATTAAAGATAATTTTTTATTTTATTAATAGTAATAGTATAATAATCGCGGTGATAACTACTAAGGTGCCTATGAAATAATAACTTATATTACCAGTAGAATATGCTATGCTAGGTTTGGGTTCTGGTTCTTTGTACATCTCACTAAAGTCATCATATGGATTTTTTATTTCAATTAATTGGTTAGTTAATTCTTTGTCTATTTCGTTATTTTTATTTCCTACTATAAAGTTAACTCCTAAAGCATTTACTTTTTCTAAGTCATTATCTTCTTTTAAGTTATATTTATTAAGTAAATCAAGTAAATCTATTTTAGTGATTCTGCTTTGATATTTGCTAATAAACCAATCTATAAAGGGTACTCCATCACTTAAGAATTTAATGTTAGAATCAACAGTAATATCCATACTTCTAAGTATTTTATATGCTGAATTAACTATTTTACTTATATATTTTGCGGTTTCATTGTATATATCTATATTGTTAATGTTTTCTAATTTATGATAATCTTGGTTACTAATACTTGGTATTAATAATATGGCATTTGTATTATCAAAATCTTTGTATGGATTTTTGATGGCATTATTGATTTCGGTAATACTATTATTTAAAATATAAGCATTTTCATTTATGCTGATAGTCATAATACATTTCTTTATTTTTTTTGGTATTGATACATAGTAAGTTAAATTATTATCTACTATGAAATATACATCATAATTATTAAAACAAAACAACCTATTTCTATTCATATTCTTTTATCTCCCTATTTATTTTATATAACAAGTTTAGCACAAAAAAGATTACTTGTCCATGCTTTTTGAACAGAAAAAATTAGTTATATAATACTCCTAACTAATTTTATTTAGATTTTTTAGGAATTCTTTGCTTTTTAGGTAAAGTCCTGTATATCTACTATAGTAATCATCTATAAACTCATTTATTTCTTTTTTTATATTTAGTGATATTTCTGTTTTGCTGATTTTACTAATATCTACGTAATAAAACATTCTTATTAGTTTTATTGTTTTGGTGTTATATATTTTTTCATTACCACGGCAATGGTTACAAAGATATCCTCCTTTGTAACTAGATATGGTTACTATATCATTGGTGTTTCCACATACACTACATCTATCAATAATGGGTTTTATTCCTAAGTAATCTAATAGTTTTAATTCTAAGATGTTGGCAATTACCATAGGATCATAGCCTTCGTTTATTTTTAAAATACTATTTATATATAAATCATATATGTCTTTGTTATTTTCATGTTTATATACTTGAATGGTTAGGTCAGTTAAAAAAGAAACATAACTAATTTTAGTTATATCCTTTCTTATTTGACTTAATGTATCTATTATATCAACTTCGATTAAAGTAGAAAGTTTGTCTCGATATTTTATATGAAATACTCCATATGTTAGTTTGTTTGATACTGCACTTAAGGGGCTTTTCATTTTTTTGCAACCTTTGGATATAATGCCAAGCATGCCATCTTTAGTGAGTACTGTTAATATTTTGCTGGTTTCTTTGTATGGTATTTCTTTTACGATAATTCCTTCTACTTTTTTAATCATATTATTTACCTTCTTTGTACTTTAGATAATATTCTATTTTACCTGTTTTTTTAAATAATAACCACATATCTTTTTTATTCATTATAATCACCTATTATATAATGTGATTAATAATTATTTTTTATTCATATTAATTGTTAAATTCTGTAAAACCTAATTGTTGTAAGTATCTATCTTTATCTCGCCATTTTGGTAAAACTTTAACATATAATTCTAAATAAACTTTCTTACCTAGTAATAATTCGATATCATTTCTTGCTAAACTGCCTATTTCTTTAATCATGGTTCCTTGTTTGCCAATGATGATTTTTTTCAGTGATTCTCTATCAACGATTATTAAACCATTTATATTGACTATATTTTTTTCATATTCTATTTTCTCTACGACACAGGTGATGGAATGAGGTATTTCTTCGTCTGTTAAGTTAAGTATTTTTTCTCTAATTAATTCGGCAATTATGAACTCGGTACTGCTGTTTGTATAGGTCCCTTCATCGTAATATCTCATGTTATCGTTTAGGTATTTTTTTATTACATCAAGTAATCTGTCTACATTGTCTTTTTTTATTGCGGATATTGGTACTATTTCTACAAAATTATATAAATCTTTATACTCTGCTATTTTTAATAATATTTGTTCTTTTGGTAGTCTATCTATTTTGTTTAGGACAAGAATAACTGGTTTGTTTATTTCATTTAGCATGTCTATGATAAATTTGTCTCCTTTACCTAAAGGGGTAGATATGTCTACTACAAATAGTATTACATCTGTGTCATTCATGGAAAAATATGCTTCTTTGTTGAGTAATTTGCCTAATTTGTTTTTAGGTTTGTGGATACCTGGAGTATCAACAAAAACCATTTGGGTTTCCTCATCGTTGTATATTCCTTGGATGTTGTTTCTAGTTGTTTGGGGTTTATTGGAGGTAATAGCAATTTTTTTGCCCATGATGGTATTTAATAGACTGCTTTTGCCAACGTTTGGTCTACCGATTATTCCTACAAAACCACTTTTCATAGTAAATCCTCACTTCCAAATATGTAAGGGCATAGTTCACTTACTTTTGTTATTTGATAGTCGCCTTTATTGTTATAATTGATTACTTCGCATTCTCTATCCATGAATTCTACTATTACTTGTCTACATAAGAAACAGCAATTACCTATTTTGGGGCTATCGGTCATAACATATAATTTTTTGAAATCACTTTTTTTATATCCATTGGTAATGGCGTTTAAGATGGCATTGCGTTCAGCACATATCGTGGCTCCGTATGAAGCGTTTTCTACGTTTACTCCATAAAATTCATGATTATCTTTCATAACTACTATTGCACTTACTCTGTATTTGGAATATGGTGCATAGGCATGTTTAAGTAATTTTTTTAATTTTTCTTCCATAAAAACCTCCTATTTTTGGTAAAGGGATAATAGGCTATATTGTTTATCAAACATTATTTTTTCATCATTTTCGTTCATGTGGTCATAGCCTAGTAGATGTAATAAGCCGTGTGTTATTAGAAATTCTATTTCTTCTTGAGTAGAATGGTTAAAGGACTTGGCTTGTTCTACTGCTCTATCATAGCAAATGTAAATGTCTCCAAGCATTCTAATATCTATATTTATATCGTCTTTAGCATCTTCTAAAGCAAAGCTGATAACATCGGTTACTTGGTCTTTACCACGGTATTCTTTATTTAATTTTTGGATGTAATTGTTATCTACAAAAATAATATTGAAGTAACAATTATTTAAATTTAATTCTTTAACTAAGAAGTTGGTATAATCGAAAAAATTATCTAAATCTAATTTTTTACTATATTCATTAATAATTTCAAACATAATTAATTCCCCCAGAAAGATAAGATATTTATATTAAATACATAAATTAGTACAATGATTATTAGAATTATAACAATGAAGTTTAGGAAGCCATCTCTTTTTAGGGCTTTTGGTAGTCTATCACTGATGGCATCTAGGGCAATATAAATTAGGTAACCTATAAAGCCTCCTAGTATATTTAAGATAATATCGTCAATATCAAAGACTCTGCCTATATAATATTGTACTATTTCAATGGTAGTAGATACTACTAAGGTAAGGGTAACTGGATACCATAGTCTTCTACTTTTTAAAATATATGAGATAAAGAAGCCAAAAGGAATAAATAATAGGACATTGCCCATGACATTTCTTATGAATTTCGGTGAGAACAATTCATATCTAAACATTTCTTTGAATGGGATAAAATTGGATTTACCAAAGTTAACATCTTGAAATGTTACGACATGGAATAAGCATAATATGTAGATTATAAATACTAGGTACAATAAGTCTTTGTACAAGGATAGTTTTTTTCCTGTTTTTATTAGATATGCTATTCTTAAACTGGTTATTATTACTGTAATAATTACTAGCATTGGCCAAATATCTTTTATTATTTCTAAAAATGTTTCTTTTATCATATACATCCACCCTTTTATATCTTCATTTTATCATATTTTGTCTATATTTATCAACTATTTTTTTATTAAACTTTTTCCTGTCATTTCTTTAGGTATATCTATATTACATAATTCTAATATGGTGCTGGCTATATCACTTAAATTGCCATTTGTTAGGGTTAAATCTTTTTTCATGACAATAAATGGTACTACACTTAACGAATGAGAAGTGATAATGTTGCCTTCTTTATCAAACATGTAATCACAGTTACCATGGTCGGCCGTGATTATGAGTAAGCCATGTTTTTCATTTATTTTGTTGATTATTTTGCCGAGGCAAATATCTACGTGTTCTACTGCTTCGATGGCTTTTTCATAATTACCTGTGTGGCCTACCATATCACCATTGGCAAAGTTTAGGATAATAAAATCATAATTATCGATTTTTGCAAGTAATGTATCTGTTATTTCATAAGCACTCATTTCTGGTTTTAAATCGTAGGTGGCTACTTTTGGTGAGGGTATTAGGATTTGATCACATCCTTTTAAGTTGAGTGTTTCGCCTCCATCAAAGAAATAGGTAACATGAGCGTATTTTTCGGTTTCGGCGATTCTAGCTTGCGTGTAACCTAGATTAGATAGGTATTCTCCTAAGGTGTTTTTTATTTTTTCATGGCTGAATAGATATGGGGCTGAAATTTCGTTATTTATCTTCATCATTGTTAGGACTTTGGTGCCATATGAGATAATTTTATTGACTATTTGAATTGCTCTATCTGGTCTAAAGTTTATCCATATTAGGGCATCATCTTTTTCTATTTTGCCATCTTTAATAAATAGTGCTGGTTTGATAAATTCGTCTGTTTCGTTATTGGCATAACTGTTATTTATATAATCTTTTATGCTCATATTAGTGATGTTATTTCCTGTAATTGTATCAAAGTAAAGATTGGTTCTTTCATATCTTTTGTCTCTATCCATTGCATAGTATCTTCCTGAAATGGAAGCAATGTTTTGGCTTTTTAATTTTTCTATGTATGAATAACTGCTGTTATATAAGGTATCTCTTCCGTCTGTTATGGCATGGATAAATATTTTATCTTCTAAACCATGTTTTTGGGCAATAGATATAATTCCATTTAAATGATCTATGTGAGAATGGATTCCTCCATCACTGGTAAGTCCCATTATGTGTAATTTTTTATTATTTTTCTTAACATAAGAAATTATTTCTAGTAGTTTTTCATTGTTATCTATTTCGTGATTTTTGAAACTTTTATTTATTAATTCTAGAGATTGATAGACAATACGACCAGCTCCAATATTGGTGTGTCCTACTTCGGAGTTGCCCATTTGTCCTTTTGGTAATCCTACATATTCTTCGCTGGCATTTAATACGGCATGGGGATAGTTTTCCCATAGAAAATCAAAGTTTGGTGTGTTCGCATTTTTAAAGGCGTTGCCTAATTTTTCTTCTCTTATTCCTACCCCATCTAATATACAAAGTAATACTGGTTTCATATAATCATCCTTTCTTTTTAATTATACATCATAATGTTTATTTTTTAAAGAAAAAAAATAGATAAAATTATCTATTTAATTTATTAATCTTTTGCTATTGCCTTCTAGTTCATAATATTATTTTAAATTAATTGTCTTTAGTCATGCATGCTTCGTCAATTGCTACGGTATATACACCTGTACTGCCATTTGTTTTTGAACTTGTTCCATTACCGCCCGTCCATGTTACGCATGATTTTAACGATATAACTGGTCTAATAGCATAGGAATCCATGGCACAGCTGATTGCTTCACGGAAGGTAGTCTCTGCATATAGTGAACCCGATGCTTTTACAGCAAACATTCTTGCATCGTGGCAGGAATATTGGCTAGTATAACTATTATAGCGGAATATGAATGGTGACATTGTCCACCAAGTACTACTACTAGCATTTTCACTTAAATAATATGAAGCATTATCGGTTCCAAATACGCCTCCTGCATAAGCAACTTCGTCGGCTGTAAGTAAAGCAATTGGTTTATCCCCTAATAACTGGTTACCAATACTACTGTTATTGGTTCCAGTAAATCTATCTGCGGAGGTGTTGCATACGAATGTAGGGGTTTTTCCTATATTTAATCTTCCATATCCTGCAAAGTTAACACCTGCACTAGTGCTGTAAGAAGAACCACTTGCTAAATCTCTATCATTGCAATAAATTGCTGTCCTACTTATATATTTGTCATCATCTATGCTAATATTGTTGGTATACCAATTTTCTAGGGTTGTTTTTATGTTGCTGTTTGTTCCATTACCATGTTGGGTGGTACCGTAACTATATCCTACATAATATGGTTTTCCATATACGGTATTATATTCTATTGATGTGTTGATATAACCAGATGTACTTGTAGGAGTTGAACCAATGTAGATTAATCTAACACTGCCATCTTCATTAACTCTTACTATTCGCCAATAGAAACCTGCAAAATATACATAGTTATTAGTTACTGCTCCGGCAAAATAGTAGGTTTCTTTACCATCTTGTCCTACTCCTTTATATATTGTATTACCATTATTGTTTGTGGTGAAGGCACTTGAAAATGTTGTTGAAGCTCTGGTTGCAACGTTTGTGTTGTCTTGAAGAATTTTAGTGCTAAGAGTAGGAACGTTGGCAACACTGCTGGTTAAGCAATATGTATTTAAATTACCATCTACTAATTTAGTAATACAATTACTAGTATCTCCTATTTGCCCTT
>OIEN01000307.1_pt1 | contig 33115 bp, 31 predicted proteins | sample 1581741 | NCBI WGS metagenome assembly OIEN01 (sample SAMN01760944, study PRJEB22395) | human gut metagenome | reverse complement strand
CACGTATCCAGCTTGGAAGGCTGGGGTTCTACCATTGAACTACACCTGCATCTCCTTGCTACGTTTATAAATTATAAACTATGAAATTTAGTTTGTCAACACTTTTTTTAAAAAAATTTTAAATTTTTTTCTTCTTTATTATTTACAAATTTCGTGTTCTAATATAAAATAAACATGGTGGAAAATATGTATGAGGTAATTTCAAAAAGTGAAGAAGAAACAAAAAAAATTGCATATGAATTAGCATCAAAATTAGCTAAGGGAGATATTGTTGTACTTTCTCGGAGATTTAGGTGCAGGAAAGACTAAATTTACTGAAGGTTTTTTATCTTTTTGGAATTTACAAGATGAAATATCAAGTCCAACATTTACAATAGTAAATGAATATTCAAATAATGATATTAATATATATCATTTTGATGTATATAGACTAGCTGATATAGATGAATTTTATGCAATAGGTGGACAAGAATATTTTGAAAAAGGAATATGCATAATAGAATGGGGAGAACTAATTTTAGATGCTCTACCTGAAAATTATATAAAAGTTAAAATATTAAAAGACAAAAACGAAGAAACAACACGACACATTCAAATAAGCAAAAATTAAAATATATAAAACCCAACAAAGGTTGGGAAAACTGCAAAGGAGTATATATGTTAACATTAGCACTATCCACTTCTAGCCCAATATGCTCAGTAGCATTACTAGAAGATGATAAACCAATAAAAGAATTAAATATAAACAATTTAAAAACTCATTCTGAAAACTTAGTTCCATTAATAGATGAACTATTTAAGGATACAAACAAAAACGTTTCTGAATTAGAGCTAATTGCATGTGATGTAGGTCCTCGGTTCTTTTACAGGAATACGTATTGGAATTGCTACAGCAAAGGCAATTGCAGAAGTAAACCAAATACCAGTAGTATCTTGCACATCTTTGGAAGCTTTAAGTTATAATACAAATTTAAACACAATATGTTCTTTAATAGATGCTAGAAACAAGCAAGTATATTGCGGAATTTTTGATAGCAATCATCAATTAATTAAAGAATATACGGCAGACGATATTAATGTGATAATTGAAAATTTACCAAATAATGATATAACTTTTGTGGGAGATGGAGCAGTACTACATAAAGACTTGTTAAATGGAGATTTTGTTAGCGATAACAATATACATGCTGTAAATGTTGGAATATGTAGCTATAATAAATATAAAAAAGGAATTTCAGAAACAGCTGATACTATAGTTCCAATGTATTTAAGAAAATCACAAGCTGAAAGGATGAAAGAGCTAAAATGAAAAACTTAGTGATTGATAAAATGACTATTTCAGACTTAGCTGAAATTGCCAATAATCTTACAAGTGATTTTGATGAGTTTTGGAATAGTAGTATTTTAGAATCTGAAATAAAAAATCCATTTTCTCAATATATAATTGCAAAAATAAATAGGGAAATTGTAGGATTTGCGGGAGTTATAGATACAGTAGACCAATTAGAAATTACAAATATTGTTGTAAGAAAAGACTTTAGAAAAAAAGGAATTGGAAATGAACTACTTACAGAACTTATAAAACTTGCTAAAGAAAATGGTAAAGAAAAAATTACATTAGAGGTAAATAATACTAATTTGGCAGCAATAAAACTTTATGAAAAAAATGGTTTTAAAAATGTAGGCTTTAGGAAAAAATATTATAATAATACATATGACGCTAATATTATGACTTTAAAATTAAAATAATTTAGGGGGAAAACGAATGAAAAAAAATGAGTTAAATTACAAACAATTAAAAAACATATGTGATCCAAATGTTTTTAACTTTGAAACAACAGCAGATATAGATGATGATGATTTAGTATATGGACAAGAAAGAGGAATAAAAGCCTTAGAATTTGGACTTAACATTAATTCTAAAGGCTATAACTTATACCTAGAAGGTCCTTCAGGTGTAGGAAAAACAATGTATACTAAAAAATATGTAACAGAACTTGCGGCAAAACAAAAAACACCAGATGACTGGTGCTATATATATAATTTTAATGATCCAAATGAGCCAATAGCAGTATCACTTCCAGCAGGAATGGGAAAAGAATTTAAAGAGGCTATGGATTCTTTTATTGTAGACATTAAAAAATATATTTATAAAACATTTAGTAATGAAGATTTTGAAAAAGAAAAAAATCTTATAAGACAAGGATTCGAAGAGAAAAAGGATAAATTACTAAATAATTTAAATAAACAATGTTTGAAATTTGGTTTTCAAGTAAAATCTGCTCAAAATGGAATTTACATGATGCCTGTTTTAAATGGTGAAGTTATTGAGGAAGACGAATATGACAAACTAGATGAAGAAACTAAAAAAGACTTTGAAGAGAAATCTAATGTTGTTCAAGAACATGTTGTTGCTGCTATTAGCCAGATAAAAATGATAGATAAAGAAGCAGACAAAAAAATAGAGGATTGGCAAGCAAATATTGCATTATTAACAATTAATGCATATATAAATCCAATTAGAGCAACATATAAAAAATATAAAAAAGTAGTAGCATTTTTAGATAATGTAAAAAAAGATATATTAAAAAATTTACCATATTTCATAAAAGAGGAGGAAACACAGCCAAGTCCTCAAAATTCAAAACCAGAAATAGTTAAACCATGGCTTAATTATAGAGTAAATTTGTTTGTGGATAACAGCAATTTAGAAGGAGCTCCTATAATTATGGACACAAATTATATGTACCATAATTTATTTGGAAAATTAGAATATGAAAATCAATATGGAATGCTTAAAACAGATTTTACTATGCTAAAACCAGGACTTTTGCATAAGGCAAATGGCGGATATATTATACTTCAAGCACAAGATTTATTGTCAAACCAAATTTGCTACGATACTTTGAAAAAGGCATTATTAGTAAAAGAACTTTCTATAGAAAATAATGTGGAACAACGTTCTTATATGGTTATGATTTCTTTAAAACCAGAGCCAATTCCGCTTAATGTAAAAGTTATTTTACTTGGAGACTCAAATATATATCATACATTACTTGCATTAGATCCAGACTTTAGAAAATTATTTAAAATAAAAGCAGAATTTGAGGAAGATGCACCAAGAACAGAAGAAAATATCAACAAACTTGCAAAATTTGTGCATAACTATAGTGAAAGAGAAGGATTCTTGCCTTTAGATAAAGAGGCAATGGCAAAAGTTGTAGAATTTACTTCAAGAATAACAGAGGATAGAGATAAATTATCTACACATTTCTCTGAAATAGGAGAAATTATTTCAGAAAGTTCTACTTGGGCAAAACTTGCAAGAAAAAAAGTGGTAACAAAAGAATTTATAGAAAAGGCACTTTATGAAAGAATAGATAGAATAAAGAAATATGAACATAGATATTCAGAAATGATTGCAGACAATACTTTGCTTATTAATACAGAAGGGTATGAAACAGGCGTTATAAACGGACTTACAGTTATGACAATAGGAGATTATACTTTCGGAAAACCTTCAAGAATTACAGCAAACACATACATGGGAAAAACAGGAGTTGTAAATATAGAAAGAGAAATTGAACTATCTGGACCATCACATTCAAAAGGTGTGCTAATACTTTCAGGATATTTAGGGGAAAAATTTGCACAAGATTTTCCATTATCACTTACTGCTAGTTTATGTTTTGAACAAATGTATAATGGAGTAGATGGAGATAGCGCATCTAGCACAGAAGCCTATGCTATACTTTCTAGCCTTTCTGGAATACCAATAAACCAATCAATTGCAGTAACAGGTTCAGTAAACCAAAAAGGATTTATACAGCCAATAGGTGGGGTAAATGAAAAAATAGAAGGATTTTATGATACTTGTAAAATGAAAGGTTTAAACTATGAACAAGGTGTTATAATTCCAGTTCAAAATGTAAAAAATCTTCATCTATCAGATGAAGTAATAGAAGCGGTAAAAGCTGGAAAATTCCATATATATGCAGTATCAACAATTGATGAAGGAATAGAAATATTAACGGGAGTACCAGCAGGAAAGAAAAATGCTAATGGCAAATTCCCAGCAGGAACAATAAATTACTTAGCATACGAAAAATTGAAAAAATATTATGAAAACGGAAAAGCAAAATAAAATGTAGGGGTGTGACCCCTACATTTTTTAATTATTCTCAAATTCTTCTGTGATTTTTAAATTAAATTTATCTTCAAAAACTTTTTTCTTTGCGATATATTCTTTAGTCTTAAAACCTTTAACATCAATAATATCATAAGTCCCATCATTATTAAAAATAATGAAATCAGCTTTATATTTTAGACTAGGAGCTAATACGAAAGTAGGCTGAAGGCAGAATCCCTTTATATTTTTTGCTTGCAACCTAAGCTTTAACATATTGTAATAATTAGCTTCCTTTTGACTATCAAAAGTATGTCCATCTACAGAAGTTTTATATGCTCTATATTTAGTTTTTCTAACATTTTTATTTGTATAATTCTTATAATCTTCAGCAGTCCAATGTTCCATTTTAATATCCTCCATCTAATTCTGCACCTAGTTTTAAAGTTATAACAGAGCCTATTTCCACTTCGCTATTAGAAGCTGTATCTTGGCTTATAACAACACCAGTGCCATTTAATACTAAGTTTAGTTGCTTAGAATTTGCAGAATTTATTGCTTGTGCAGCAGACATACCCTTGAAATTTGGAACCGTAACAGAAGATTTTACATTATTATTTTCAGTATATAAAAATACATTTGCACCATTTAATAATTTTACTCCTGTTTTTGGAGTTTGCTCAGTAACTAAAGTAGAAGAGTCTATTTCTCCAGATATAGTTACCTTAAAACCAGCGTTTTCTAAAACTTCCTTTGCTTTAGAAGTAGTTAAATTTCTAACATCAGGTAAAGCAGTAGTATTGTATGTATTAGAAGAAGTACTTGAATTTGAATCTGTGCTAGATGCAATGTCAAGGTTTGGAAGTATTTCAGATAATATTTGAGATACTACTGGACCTGCAACTTGTCCACCTTGATGTCCAGCAGAGCCTTTAGGGTCATAAATTGCAACTAAAATTACTACTTCTGGGTTAGATACAGGGGCAACACCTATGAAAGAAGCTACATAGCCTTCTTCTGCATTATCGTCAAGAGGTTCAGAAGTACCAGACTTCCCTCCAACAGAATATCCAGAAACTTGTGCATGTCGTCCAGTTCCTTTTTCTACAACATATTCCATTAAATCCATCATTGTTTCGGCGGTTTCCTTAGAGATGACTTGACGTTTCTCAACAGTTTCTGTTGTTGTAACTGCTCCAGTAGAAGAATCTACAGTTCGCTTTACTATTTGTGGTTGCACTAGGACTCCTTCATTTGCTATTGCTGAAACAGCTGTTACAAGTTGAAGAGGAGTGATTTTAAACCTTTGCCCAAACGACATTGTTGCAAGTTCCACGTCTGTAACATCTTGTAAATCCCAGAAATTACCACTTGCTTCACCATAAAAAACAGGATTAGTTCTTTCAAATAAACCAAATGCCTCATAATATTTATATAAAGTTGGGGCACCAATTCTTTGCCCTAATTGAATAAATGCAGGGTTACAAGAATTACCTAGGGCTTGTCTTAAAGTTTGTTCATTGTGAGCTTGAGGAAATTTCCAACATCTCATAGATGTGTATGCTACTTTTTGAATACCAGTACAATTGAAATCTTCAGCTTTATCTGTTTCTGCAATTCCTTCTTCTAATGCAACAGATGCAGTAATTAATTTAAAAGTAGAACCAGGTTCATATGTTTCTTGAGTTGCAGAATTATTCCACATTTTATATAAAGTCCCGAGTTTTTTCCTCAGAAGATAAAGTATCCCAAGTACTTAAGATAGTAGAGTTAGTTGGAGTAAAAGGGGTATTTAAGTTGTAATCAGGGTAAGTTGCCATGGCCAAAATATTACCAGTATCAGGCTCCATTACAATAACTGTTCCACCATCAGCTTTGTTATCACTAACAGCTTGAGCAAGATATTTTTCGCATACAGATTGGACTTCAACATCCATAGTTAAATAAACAGAAGAACCATCTTTAGCTTCTATATATGTTTTCTCCTGGTTTGGAATTTCACTATTAACAGAATCTGTAAGCATTACAACTTTACCATCTGTTCCAGCTAAAGTATTATCTAAAGAATATTCTAGTCCCCAACTACCATGGGTATTAGATCCAGTAAACCCTATTAGATTTGAGGCAAGATTGTTATAAGGATAATATCTATTTATAGTAGAATCTATGTTTATTCCAGAAGTTATTTTACATTCTTTCATCCAAGCTTTTAAAGCTGTAACAGTTTCACTCTCAGCTTTGTTAGTTATAGTTACATATTTTGAATCTTCATTTAATTTATTTAAAGTTTCTGTATAATCTAAGTTGAAAAGTTCACTAAATTTACTAGCCAAAATTTCTTTAGGGACTTCAGTTTTATCTGAATATAAAATATTTTTCGGATTTACAGAAACAATATCAACATGAGTACTAGAAGCTAAAATATTACCATTACAATCATAAATAGTGCCACGGTTAGCAGCAATTGTTCTAGTTGTAGTTTGTTGGGCATTAGCTTTAGCCCTTAAAGTATTACCTTGAACAAATTGTAAAAAGCAAATTCTAACAAGTAAAAGTACTAAAATCAAGACAATACAAATAAGAAATATTGTTAAAGATTTCTTATTTGTGGAATTAATCTTTTGTATTTTTTTAGATTTTTTCAAAAAATCACCTACTCCAAGTTTTTATAATAAGATTTTATATTATAAATTTTAAAAAATCAATAAATTTACGCGAAAAATGTGATATAATAGTATATAATTTAAACAAGGAGGAACACATGAATATTTACGAAGAAACAAAATTTATAATGAAAAAATATGGAATAACTGCAAATAAAAAACTAGGACAAAATTTCTTGATAGATGATAATGCAATAGATGCAATTGTAGATTCTTCTAAAATATCAAAAGAGGACCTAGTAATAGAAATAGGACCAGGGCTTGGAACATTAACAAAGCCATTATTAGAAAGTGCAGGAAAAGTTATTTGTATAGAATTAGACACAAGAATGATAGAAATATTAGAAGACAGATTTAAATTATATGATAATTTTGAATTAATAAATAACGATGTATTAAAAGTAGACTTAAATAAATTAATTTCAGAAAATAAACATGAAACAATTAAACACGCAAAAGTAGTTGCAAATTTACCATATTATATTACAACTCCAATAATTATGAAACTATTAGAAGAAAGACTAGATATAGAAAGTATAACAGTAATGATACAAAAAGAAGTAGCAGATAGATTAGTCGCAAAACCAGGAGAAGTGAACACAGGTGCAATAACATATGCTATAAATTATTACACAAAACCATCAAGAATATATGAAGTAGATAAAACATCATTTATACCAGCACCAGAAGTAAATTCTACAATAATAAAACTAGATGTACTAAAAACACCAAGTGTAAAAGTAGAAAATGAAGAATTAATGTTTAAAATTATTAAATCGGCATTTATGCAAAAAAGGAAAACATTATTAAACAGCTTAACTAATAGTAATTTATTTGGAAATAAAGATGAGATAGAAAAAATACTGCAAGAATTTAACATTGATTTAAAAATAAGGGGAGAAAAACTAACACTAGCAGAATATGCACAAATAGCTGATTATTTAAATAAAAAATAAAACTTGAGGTCACAAATTGTGACCTTAAAACTTTCTCTAAAAGTTGACAATATAGCCATTTTGAGGTAAAATAGATATGTTGAATAAAAAGAAAGGAAATTTTTATGACCAATAATAATTTAAAGATATTTGAAAAATTGGAGTCCAAAACAAAGATATATCTAGTAATAATAGCAGTATTATTATTAGTTTTATGTATAAACAATACTGCATATATAATTCCATCAATTATTATATATGCAGCAGTATTAACATACACAATATGGGTAAGTCAAAAAAGAAAAGGAGAAGTATCGAACTATTTAGATGAACTAACATTAAATGTTGATTCTGTTGCAAAAGAAACATTAATAAATTCACCATTTCCACTTATTGTATTAGAAACTAATGGAAATGTAATATGGAGAAACTCAAAATTTAATAAAGAATTTGCTAATGTAGGCATAAATTCTTATATTGAAGATTTATCAAAAGAAATAAAAATAGATGTTGAGAATAATCAAACTGTTTCTTTAGATAAACAAATAGATATAGAGAATAAAACCTACCATATAATAGGAAATTATGTTAAAAATAAAAAAAGAGATAGAAAGAAAAATGCATCAGAATATATTACAATATTATATTTTATAGATATTACTGAAAATCAAGAATTATTAAACAAATATAATGAATCAAAATCTTGTGTTGCAATAGTAATGATAGATAATTACGAGGAAATAATGCAAAGAATACCAGAGGACAAAAAAACACAAGTAATAGCTGAAGCTGAGAAAAAACTATATGAATGGGCTGCAAGTAAAGGCGGACTAATCATAAAAAAAGAAAGAGATACATTTATTTCACTTTTTGAAGAAAAAGATTTAGAAAAAATGGAAAATGACAAATTTAGCATATTAGACGAAATAAAAGAGATAGAAACAGAAGACAAACTACAAATGACACTTAGTATGGCATTTACAGATGAAGGAGAAACAAACTATGAAAAATATGAAACTGCTCAAGAGGCAATGAAAGTTGCTTTGGGAAGAGGTGGAGACCAAGCAGTTGTAAGAAAACAAGGTAAGTACACATTCTTTGGTGGAAAAACTTTAGAACTAGAAAAAAGAACAAGAGTAAAAGCAAGAGTAATATCAAATGCACTAGAGGAAATAATAGAGAATTCTACAAACGTAATGGTAATGGGGCATATGAATGCAGATATAGATTCTTTGGGCTCAAGCTTAGGAATTTATAGACTAGCAAAAGAATTTGGAAAAGAAGCATTTATTGTAAACAATACAAATGGTTTAGCAGTAGAAAATTTTGTAGAAACACTAAAAAAACAAGAAGAATATAAAAATGTAATCATAGATAAAGCAGAAGCGATGTCTAAAATTACAAAAGATACTCTTTTAATAGTAGTAGATACACATAAAAGAGGATATGTTGAAGTTCCGGAATTAATAGATGAAGCAGAAAAAATAGTTATAATAGACCACCATAGAAGAGGGGAAGACTTTATAGATAACGCAATACTTACCTTCCATGAGGTATATGCATCTTCAGCTGCAGAACTTGTAACAGAAATTATAGAATATTCAAGTAAAAACATAACACTTGAACAAATAGAAGCAGAAAGTTTATATGCCGGAATAATGATGGATACAAAAAACTTTACATTTAAAACAGGTGTTAGAACTTTTGAAGCAGCAGCATATTTAAGAAAATATGGAATTGACATTATAAAAGTAAAGAAATGGTTTCAAAGCGACTTGGAAAGTTATAATGTAATTGCAGATATTGTAAAAAATGCAGAAATAGTAAATGAATCCATAGGAATTTCTGAATATACAGAAAAAGACAAAAATGCTAATTTAATATGTGCAAAAGCAGCAGATGAATTGCTTACAATTAGTAATATTACAGCATCATTTGTAATAGGAGATATGGGAGATAAAATTTGTATAAGCGGACGTTCAATTGGAGACATAAATGTGCAAGTAATATTAGAAAAATTAGGTGGAGGAGGGCATATAACACTTGCCGGAGCCCAACTAGAAAATATGACATTAGAAGAAGCGAAAACAGAATTAATAATTAGAATAAATGAATATTTTACAGAAGTTTAAAAAATATAATATTAAATTATCACAAAATGTAGAACACTTTTCTAGAATGATTACGTAAAACGACAAAAAAAATGGCTATTTAGATGTAAAATAATAATCGCGCAATTATGATAAAGATTTATTACTAATCAGCCTACCTTATGGCGGATGTTGCAATATTATAATATTTTAATAAATAGTGCGTTAAACCATAATTAAAATTTTAGAAAAGAAAAAGGGTGGTAGAGGATGTTTCAAAATATAGATAATAATGAAGAAGAATATATAAATGAAGAAAAAAAATCAAGATTAAACATAAAAAACCTATTTCAAGCAAAATATATTTTTCTATACATAATAAGCTTTATGGTATCAACCGTAAGCTTTAATGGAGAGTGGGCTCCTTTTGGACTAGCTATTTTTGCTGCGTGTTGTAGTAATAGAAAACCGGTAGGACTAATATACATATTAGTTACAATTGGAACACTAATAAAATTTGGATTTGGTGGTTTAGGTACGTTTTTAATTACTTCAATATTATTTATGGGACTCGTATTAATTATAAGACCGAATTTTGAGGAAGATGAAAGAAATGAAAAACAAAAACTAGGACGATATGTTTTCATTTCAGTATTTGTTGTCCAAGCATTAAAAATGATTTTTACAGGATTTTTATTTTATGATTTAGTAACAAGTGTGGCAATTGGATTAATTACATATATCTTTTATAAAATTTTTGCAAATTCACTAATTGTTATAAGTGAATATACAGAAAAACAAGCATTTTCAATAGAAGAGGTTATGGGGGCAAGTCTTCTTGTATCAATAGCATTTGTTTCTTTAAATGGATTAAAATTTTGGGGATTATCTGTTACAAATATTTTAAGCGTAATGTTAGTGTTATTCTTGGGCTGGAAACATGGAATGCTAGTAGGTGCTACTTCTGGAATAACAATAGGAATGGTACTGGGAATAATAACAGCAAATTCTCCAATATTAGTAGCAGCTTATGCAATTTCTGGAATGATAGCAGGACTACTAAATAAACTTGGAAAACCAGGAGTAATAGTTGGCTTTTGTGTAGGGAATGCAGTTTTAACATATGTGGCAAATGGAAATACAGTTCCGATTATTACAATTAGAGAAATTCTAGTTGCATCATTAGGACTATTAGCCATACCAAAAGATGTAAAAATAAATATAGAGGATATAATCCCACAAGTAAAATGCTTTCCAGTTACAGCTGGAGTATTAGAGGGTGAAACTGTTCAAAAACTAAATGGGGTTTCTGAAACTATTGCACAAATGGCTAATAGTTATAATGAATCAGCCAAAGATGTTTTAGAAACAAAGGACTTAGAAGATGAGAACAAAGAATTATTTTTAGATGACTTAAGTAATAATTTTGAGGACTTAGAAGAAAACATTTTTTATGATGATTTAATAGAAAATGAAAATATATCAGAAGATATTTATGACGAACTAATTAAAAATAATGAAATGACAGAAGAATGTTTAATAAATATATTGTCAAATAATGAAAATTGTAAAATAGCAGTAGATACAGACGAGGCAAAGCAAAATATAGCAGAAGTTGTAAAAGTAATAAATGCAACATATAGAATACATAAATTAAATATTTTGTGGAAGGTAAAAGAAGCAAATAATAAAAGAGTACTTGCAACACAACTTGGTGGAGTTTCAAAAGTAATATCTTCAATTGCTGAAGATATAGACGAAAAAAACGGAGACAGCAAAGAAGAGAAAAAAGAAGAAAAATATAAACTAAGTAAAGTTGTTTTAACAGAAACAAAAAATAAAAGTGAAATTTCAGGAGATAACAATCTTATAGTAAAACTGGAAGATGGAAAATATATGCTTGCTATAAGCGATGGAATGGGTTCAGGAACGCAAGCAAATAAAAGCAGTAATACAGTAATTAGTATGCTTAAAAAAATGCTTACAAATGGATTTGATAAAGAAGTGTCAATAGGACTCATAAACTCTGCAATAAATATAAATTCAAATGAAGAAACATATGCAACAATTGACTTATCAATTGTAGACTTAAATAATGGAAATATTGAGTTCGTAAAAAATGGAGCATGCCCAACATTTATAAAATCTAAGAATAAAGTAGAAGTAGTAAAAGCGGTATCATTCCCAGCAGGGGTACTAGACAAAATAGATTTAGTGGTATATGATAAAGACCTAAAGCCAGAAGATATTATAATAATGTGCTCAGACGGAATATTAGAATCAAATACAGAATATGAAAATAAAGAAATATGGCTAAAAAATTTGCTAGAAAATATAGAAACTACTGATATAGAAAAAATAGCTAACATAATAAAGCAAGAAGCAATAGATAACGGATTAGGAATAGCAAAAGATGATATGACGGTAATTGTTGCAAAATTAGAAAAGAAATTGTAAGATTACATTTCCTAAAATAATTATATTGCAAACGTATAGGGGGAGCCGCTTACGGCGACTAGTAATAATTGATTATTCTGAACAGGAGCAAAAACAAAGCACAGGAAAAATGAGGGATAAAATTGGAAAACATATTAGAAAAAATAAATGAACCAAAAGACCTAAAAACACTAAGCATAGAAGAAAAGGAAAAATTAGCAGAAGAAATAAGACAAAAAATATTAAATATAGTATCAAAAAATGGAGGCCATTTGGCCTCTAATTTAGGTGTAGTAGAACTTACAATAGCATTACACACAATATTCAACACACCAACAGACAAAATAATTTGGGATGTTGGACATCAAAGTTATGTACATAAAATCCTTACAGGGAGAAAAGACCAAATGGATACTCTAAGACAATATAAAGGATTAGCAGGCTTCCCAAAAACATGCGAATCAGAATATGATGTATTTAATACAGGACATAGTAGCACTTCTATATCTGTAGGAATAGGTATGGCAAGAGCAAGAGACCTATTGAAAGAAAACTATAATGTAATTTCAGTAATAGGAGATGGCTCACTTACAGGAGGAATGGCTGAAGAAGCTTTAAATGATGCAGGAACAAGTAAGACAAAATTAATAGTAATATTAAATGATAATGAAATGAGCATATCTAAAAATGTTGGAGGAATACCTACATTTTTAAGTAAATTAAGGACAAGAAAATTTTATACAAAAGCAAATAGCAGAGTAAAAAGATTTACCTTAAAAATACCAAAAGTTGGAGAAAAAATAGTTGACTTAGTACAAAGAGGAAAGAAAACAATAAAACAAATATTTATACCAAATATGTATTTTGAAGATATAGGATTTACTTATTTAGGACCAGTAGATGGACATAATATTGAAAAATTAGAAAATATACTTAAAATGGCTAAAGAAGTAAAAGGACCAGTGCTTGTACATATAATTACTAAAAAGGGAAAAGGTTATAAAATTGCAGAAGAAAATCCTGATAAATTCCACGGAATATCTCCATTTAATATAGAAACAGGAGAAAAATTAGCACCATCTAAAAAAGATTATTCAAAAGTATTTGGAGAAAAACTGGTAGAACTTGCAAAAAAAGATGAAAAAATAGTTGCAGTTACTGCTGCAATGAAAGATGGAACAGGATTGAAGGAATTTGCAAAAGAATTTCCAAATAGATTTTTTGATGTGGGAATTGCGGAACAACATGCAGTAGGATTAGTAGCAGGAATGGCAAAAGCAGGTTTAAAGCCAGTATTACCACTGTATTCTTCATTTTTACAAAGAGGGTATGACCAATTAATACATGATGTTGCTCTTCAAAACATACCAGTTACAATATGCATAGATAGAGCAGGACTTGTAGGAAATGATGGAGAAACACATCATGGAATATTTGATATGTCATTTGCATCAGCAATACCAAATTTAACTATAATGGCACCAAAGGATTTTAAAGAATTAGAAGAAATGTTGGAATTTGGAATAAACTTTAATGGACCAGTATTAATTAGATACCCAAGAGGTGGAGAAGGAAAAAACAAAATAGAAAAAAATGATAAAATAGTTTTGGGAAAATCAGAATTAATAAAAGAAGGAAAAGATATAAGCATAATAGCAATAGGAAAAATGGTAGATAGAGCAATTGAAGTTTCAAATATACTAAAAGAACAGGATATTGATGCAGAAATAATAAATGTAAGATTTTTAAAACCATTAGATAAAGAAACTATAATAAAATCAATAGAAAAAACAAAAAAAGTTGTAACAATGGAAGATGGTATCTTAAACGGAGGACTATATACAAATATTTTAGATCTAATAAATAGAAGCAATATGGAAAATGTAAAGATTATACCAATTGGCTATGATGACTGCTTCGTAACACATGGAAGTGTAGATGACCTAGAAAAAGAAATGAAAACAGATACAAAAAGCATAGCAGAGAAAATATGCAAATAATAAATAAACCAGCAAGCTCAAGTGAGAATGCTGGCTTATTATTTTTAGGATAACCATACCGATTTAGTCAAACAAGAGATATTAAAGCTTGAAAAATATTGTCAAAAAAGTTGACAAGTACAATAAAAAGCTATATACTAATAAAGTAAAATCCTTAGCACATAAAAAATAAGGAGGGAATACAGATTATGAGAATAGAAGAAAAAACTAAATTAGTGGAAAAATACGATAAAATGACTTATGAAGAATTAGAGAAAATTGAGAACGATCCAAATCTACCTTATGAAGAATATGTTATAGTAGCAGTTACATTAGCTTTAAAAGAAGAAGAGGCTGGAATAAAAGGAATACCATGGGAAGAAGCATATGATATATTATTAGGAGACCATAAATATAAGACAGATAGTAATGAAAAAGAAGGCATTGAAAGATTTGGCTGAAATAAAAAATTATATAGAAAGAGACTCTGTATATTATGCTAATAAAACTATTGCTGATATATTAAGGAGAATCGAAAATCTAAAGCTATTTTCAAGTATGGGAAGATATGTTCCAGAATTTAATTCAAAGGAAATGAGAGAGTTAATTTATAAATCATATAGAATTCTTTATACATTTAATTCAAAAAATATTTATATCTTAAGAGTTATTCATCACTCGAGAAAGATTTCAAAATTAGAGACAAAGATATACTAAAAGAAAAATAAAATATTTTTTTATGTGCTAAAATTTTACAGCTTAAAGTAGTCGGTTTTTCCTTGCATTTTGTCGAATTTTGTATTATTATATATAATACGGATTAAGGGAACCTAAAGGAAGTGATTTTATGGAAAAAGACGTATTACATGTGGGGCTTGACGTAGGTTCGACAACAGTTAAGATAGTTGTAATGAACAAAAATAGGGAAATTATATATAAAGATTATAGGAGACATTTTTCAGACACAAGGAAAACAATATGTGACTTCTTAGAGGAAATTGCTGAAAAGTATACAAATTTTGATATTACTCTTGCATTAACAGGGTCAGGAGCAATGGCAGTAGCCGACTTTTTAGGAATACCATTTATACAAGAAGTGGTTGCTTGCAAAAGAGCAGTGGAATATTATATTCCAAGAACTGATGTTGTTATAGAACTTGGTGGAGAAGATGCGAAAATAATATATTTTGATAAGTCAATAGAACAAAGAATGAATGGAACATGTGCAGGAGGAACAGGAGCATTTTTGGACCAAATGGCGACATTATTGAATACAGATACTTTTGGGTTAAATGAATTATCTAAAAATCATAATACAATTTATCCAATTGCATCTAGATGTGGAGTATTTGCAAAAACAGATATACAACCACTTTTAAATGAAGGTGCTGCAAAAGAAGATATTGCAACATCTATTTTTCAAGCGGTAGTGAACCAAACAATAAGTGGGCTAGCTTGTGGAAGACCAATAAAAGGAAATGTAGCTTTTTTAGGAGGACCACTTAGTTACTTACCAGAACTTAGAAAAAGATTTATAGAAACTCTAAATTTAAAAGATGATGAAATAATAATTCCAGAAGATGCACATCTTTTAGTTGCAAAAGGAGCAACATTAGATTCTATGAATTATAATCCAATAAGTATTCAAAAATTAAAAAGTAAAATAGAACTGTTAAAAAGTTATCATGATGATAGAGCCGATAGTTTAGCACCATTATTTATAGTAGAAGAAGAATATGAACAATTTAAACAAAGGCATGCAAAAAATATTGTTCCTAAAAGAGATTTAAAAGGCTTTGAGGGTGATTGCTTTATAGGAATTGATGCAGGTTCAACCACAAGTAAATTAGTGTTGATAGATGAAAATGGAGCATTACTTTATTCTTCATACAAAAGTAATGAAGGAAAGCCAATACAAACAGTTATTGGAATGTTAAAGGAACTATACAAAGTGCTCCCAAAAGAAGCTATAATTCGTTATAGTGGCTCAACTGGGTATGGAGAAAAACTAATACAAACAGGACTAAATGTTGAATTAAATGAAATAGAAACAATAGCACATTATACAGCTGCAAAAATATTTTCACCAAATGCAACAAGTATAGTTGATATTGGTGGACAAGACATGAAATACATAAAAATCAAGAATAATGCAATCGATAATATTATGCTAAATGAAGCATGTTCATCAGGTTGTGGCTCATTTATGGAGACTTTTGCAAAAAGTTTAAATATTCCAATGCAAGAGTTTGTCCAAGGTGCAATAGAAGCAAGAAGACCAGTAGACTTGGGCTCAAGATGTACTGTATTCATGAATTCCAAAATAAAACAAGCTCAAAAAGAAGGCTATTCAGTTGGAGATATATCAGCAGGGCTTTCTTATTCAGTAGTAAAAAATGCTTTGCAAAAAGTTATGAAAATACGTGATGTGGAAAGTTTAGGAGACAATATTGTTGTACAAGGTGGTACATTTTATAATGATGCTGTTTTAAGAGCTTTTGAAAAAATCATTGGAAAAAATGTGATAAGACCAGATATTGCAGGGTTAATGGGAGCTTATGGTGTAGCATATTTAGCAAAAGAAAAATATGCAAGCTTAGATGACAAAGAGTATAAGTCTAAAATATTAAGAGAAAATGAATTAGATAATTTAAAAATAACAGTAATGAATACAAGATGCAAAGGCTGTGAAAATCACTGTCTATTAACATTAAACCAATTTTCAAATGGAAAAATATTTGTATCTGGAAATAGATGTGAAAAAGGTGCTGGAAAAGATAAAACGAAAAAAGATTTACCAAACCTTTATAAATATAAATTTGAAAGAACTTTCGGATATGAACCTTTAAAAGAGGAAGAAGCTACAAGAGGAACAATTGGAATACTTCGTGCATTAAACATGTATGAAGACTATCCATTCTGGTTTACAATGTTTACAAAACTAGGATTTAGAGTAATTCTATCTGAAAAAAGCAATAGAAAAACATATGAAAAAGGTATTGAATCTATGCCATCTGAATCTGTGTGCTATCCAGCAAAATTAACACATGGACATATAATAGACTTAATTGAAAAGGGTGTTAAAGATATTTTCTACCCTTGTATGACATATTCAAGAAAAGAATATAAAGATGCAAATAATAAATATAATTGCCCAATAGTAATTTCATATTCAGAGGTATTAAAAAGTAATGTTGAGGAACTAAAAGATATTAACTTTATTAACCCATTTTTGCCTTTTGATAAAAAGAAATTGGCTACAAGATTGCTAGAGGTAGAAGGACTAAAAAAATATAATTTTACAAGAAAAGAATTAGAGGAAGCAATTAATTGTGCAGAAAAAGAATACAAACAAGTAAGAGAAGACATAAAAAATAAGGGTCAAGAAACATTAAAATATATGGAGGAAAACAATTTAAAAGGAATAGTACTTGCAGGAAGACCATACCATGTCGACCCAGAGATAAATCACGGAATAGACACAATGATAACATCTTTAGGACTTTGTGTATTAACAGAAGATTCTGTTGCTCAAAATGTGGAGACAAAGAGACCGTTAAGAGTTGTAGACCAATGGGTATTTCATTCAAGGTTATATGCAGCAGCTGACTTTGTAGGGCACCATGATAACTTAGAATTAGTACAATTAAACTCATTTGGATGTGGAGTAGATGCGGTTACAACAGACCAAGTAGAGGAAATTTTAACAAGTTTTGGAAAAATGTATACTCTAATAAAAATTGATGAAGTAAATAACTTAGGGGCAATTAGAATAAGAATACGTTCATTACTTGCTAGCATGAAAAAAAGAGAGAAACTTCAAAGAAAATGTGTGGGAACATATGTAACACCAAGAGTAGAATTTACTAAAAAAATGAAAAAAGATTATACAATACTTATTCCGCAAATGGCTCCAATACATTTTGAACTTTTATCAGAAGCACTAAAATCAGAAGGATATAAAGTAAAACTATTAAGAGATTGCACAAGTAAAACTGTAGAAACAGGTTTAAAATATGTTAATAATGATGCGTGTTATCCATCAATACTAACAGTAGGACAATTGATTGAAGCTTTAGAAAGTGGAGAATATGATACAAATAAGGTAGCATTAATGATGTCTCAAACAGGTGGAGGATGTAGAGCAACTAACTATATTGGATTTATAAGAAAAGCAATAAAAGATGCAGGATATCCAAATGTACCAGTAATTTCATTTAATGTGGCAGGACTTGAAAAAAACTCTGGCTTTAAAATAACACCAAAATTATTATTAAAAATGTTTAAATCAATTGTTTATGGCGATATGTTACAAACAGTTTTCCATAAAAATAAAGCCTATGAAGTAAATAATGGAGAAAGCAAAAAATTACTAGAAAAATGGATAGAAAAATGCAAGGAAAAAACAGTAAATTCAAGTATGAAAGAATTCAATAATTCACTATATGAAATAGTAGATGATTTTGAAAAAATTGAATTAGATACAAGTGTAAAGAAACCAAAAGTAGGAATAGTTGGAGAAATATTAATTAAATATCATCCATTCGGAAATAACTTTGTTGCCAGCCTATTAGAAAGAGAAGGGGCAGAAGTTATAATTCCAGAATTTATGGGATTCGTAAAATACGTATTAGCAAATGAATTAAAGAAAAATAAATATTTGAAAACATCAGATGTAAAAGCTAAGTTATTTAAAAAGATAATAGATATTGTAGACAATATAGAAAAAGATTACAGAAACGCAATAACAGGTTCTAAAAAAGGATATTTTAAACCATCAGATATTTTAGAGTTAGCAGATTATGCAGAAGAAATTTTATCAACTGGTAACCAAACAGGAGAAGGGTGGCTACTTACAGGGGAAATGGTAGAATTTATAAAAAATGATGTACCAAATATAATATGCTTGCAACCATTTGCATGTTTACCAAACCATGTAGTGGGAAAAGGTGTAATAAAAGCAATAAGAAATAAATACCCAGAAGCAAATATTGCTCCAATAGATTATGACCCAGGAGCAAGCGAGACAAACCAAACAAACAGGATAAAATTAATGATGACAGTAGCAAAAGATAATTTGGAAAAAGAACAAGAAAATGCTGAGGAAACAAAAGACAAAGAGGTAGTAAAAATAAATTAACCGCCCAATCTCGCAGGGGTTTTATATATTTTATTTTCTCACTGCCCCATCCTAGAAACTGTTATTTGCAAAACTCATACAGTTTCTACAGCGGTCACCCCGGAGCCGATCAAAAATAAAATATATAAAACCCCTGCGTTGGGCTACTGTACTACTTTAAATTAAACTTAATATTATTCTGCCAAATAATTTTATAATTTAAAATTATTTGGTAACAAATCACTCATTGTATAAGGAGTGATTTTATCATTTGGGCCTAAAGCATAAATCTTAAAATTATTATCTACAAATTCAGACATGAATTGCCTGCAATATCCGCAAGGAAGGCAATTTTCTAAATTTTTTAAATCTCTTCCACCACAAACAACAATATAATCAAAATCTCTTTCACCTTCAGAAATAGCTTTCGTAAAAGCAACTCTTTCAGCACAAATAGACATTATACCATGATTTTCAATATTACATCCAGAATAAATTTTACCGAGATTTGCAAACTAATGCAGCTCCAACATGATAATTACTATATGGAGAATAAGACATTTTTAAAGCAGATTTGCAAACTGTAATTGCTTCATCTAAATCCATAACATCACTTCTTTCTAAAATGGAATATATAATAAAACCAACATAAAGTCAACAAAAAATGGGAATAATCAAAAAAAGAGTAAATATATTTGCTAAAAAAATACTGATGTGGTATAATATGGTATATACGTAGGAAAAAGAAGGGAAAATATATGATTTTTTTAGTAATAATATATATTTTAATATTTGTAATATTTTTATTGATAGCATTTTCTGTTGCACAGATAAGAGCAGCAGGAATTAAAGTAAAAGATTTTTGGTCTTTTATAGAAGCAAACCAAATGCTAGATAGATTATATAAATTTTCAAGAAAATACGAAAGGCTTAGTAATCAAGAACAAATAATATTCTTAACAGAAGCGGAAAAAGTATTTGATGCATTTGATAAAGTACCAGAAATTTTATGGGAAGAAGAATATCAAAAATACATGGAAGTTTTAGATAAATATAAAGATGTTAAAATGGTAAGATGGGCACAAAATTAGTGCCCATTTATTATTTTTTTAGTTTCAATTTGCTAACTTTTGCATATAATATCTATAAGGTGAATAATAGAATGAATAAAATAAGATATTTTGACCATAGTGCTACAACCTATGTAAAAGAAGCGGTAATAAAAGAAATGATACCATACTTTGGTATAGAATATGGTAATCCTTCATCAATGTACAGTCTGGGAAGAAGAGCCAATAGAGCAAAAGAGGAAGCAAGAAAAAAAGTAGCAAGTGCAATAAACTGTAAGCCAGAAGAAATCTATTTTACAGCATGTGGAAGTGAAAGCGATAATTTAGCTTTAAAGGGAATTGCGTATGCAAATAAATATAAAGGAAATCATATAATAACAAGCAAAATAGAACATCATGCAGTATTAAATACGTGTAAAACCTTGGAAAAAGAAGGATTTAGGGTAACTTATTTAGATGTAGATAAAGATGGTCTTATAAATATAGAAAACCTAAAAAATTCAATAACAGATAGCACAATATTAATAAGTATAATGTTTGCAAATAATGAAATTGGAACTATTGAGCCAATTGAAGAAATCGGAAAAATTGCAAAAATGAATAATATAATTTTCCATACAGATGCAGTTCAAGCAATTGGAAATATAAAAATAGATGTAAATAAATTAAATATAGATAGCTTATCTATGTCTGCACATAAATTCTATGGACCAAAAGGTGTTGGGGCATTATATGTGAAAAATGGTATAGATTTTAAAAAAATTCAAGATGGAGGACATCAAGAAAAAGATAAAAGGGCAGGAACAGAAAATGTAGCAGGGATAGTAGGTTTAGGAAAGGCAATACAAATAGCAAATAAAAACTTAGACAAATACAATGAAAGATTGAAAATCTTGAGAGAATATTTAATATCACAGATAGAAATAAAAATACCAGATGTAAAGATCAATGGACATAGAACAAAAAGATTGCCAGGAAATGTTAATGTAAGTTTTAGGGGAATAGATGCAGGAGAATTATTACTAAACTTAGATGAAAAAGGAATTTGTGCATCGGCTGGTTCTGCATGCAGTACAGGAAATCCAAATCCATCACATGTATTGATCGCAATTGGACTACCGAGTGATTTGAGCAATGGTGCCTTAAGGATAACACTAGGAGAAGAAAATACCCAAGAAGATATTAATTATTTAGTGGAAAATTTAGTAGAAATTGTAAAGAAATTAAGAAACAATAAAATGGAGTAAAAATTAATATACAATTACAAAAAAGCTAAAGCATAATATATTGCTTTAGCTTATATTTAAATAAAGTATTTTATACTTTTAATTTTTTTATTTCCTTAATCTCATTAAACAAATTATTAACATGCTCTTTCTTTTTTAAATAAACTGCAGAATATTCTTCTAAAACATACATGAAATTCTTTGTAGTTTCTCCGCCTTCAAACATAGTATCCATACAACATTTAAAATATTGCTTTTTCTTTTCACTTTTCGCTTTCTGCATTTTATAGTTATAATTTTTTATTATTTCAAGCCTTCTAATTTGTTCTTTTATATATCTCATGTAATCCATCATACAACTGATTTCATACTCAGTATCTTCAATAACAACACGAAAAAGAGTGCGTACAACTCTAGGATTCAATTTTCCCAATCTAGTATTAGACTCTAATGATTTTAACGCTACTGATTTTGGAATAGGTTGTGCATCTTTTACAAGTAAGCGCAAAGTATCAGTTATTCCAATGTGAGTTTTATATTGTCTTTTACTAACAATGGCATCAAATTCGTCTGCAACTCTTATAATTTGTGCTTCTATAGGTATATCCTTTTTGGTAAGATGATTTGGATAACCAGAACCATTTAGAGCTTCATGGTGATATAATGGACCATTTGCATAAGGTCTAAGCTTTAAATCCGCCATACACATATTATAACCAAGTGTAGTATGGGTTTTCATTATTTCAAATTCTTCATCTGTTAAAGAACTTGGCTTTTGTAGAATTGAAGCTGGAATAAAAAGTTTTCCAATATCATGTAAATATGCGCATGTAGTACAATATACAGTGAAATCTTTATTAAGTTTTAGACGCTCACATAGTCTACAAGTAACATTTGCAACATTTTCAGAATGCTGTCTAGTAAATACATCTAAACTATCTAGCATACTTAATTGGTAACGAATGGTTTCATCTAAATTATAAGATTTTAGAGTGGTTTTACTATAAAAATCAATTTTATCTTCTTTCATTTGTATATCTCCTAAAATAAACTATACCATTATTTTATATGAAAGAAAACAATTGGTCAAGTTTTTTCAGAAAATTTCTTATTACAGTTTAAATGCTTAATCACTATGTGTTTAAATCAATTTTTTCCAAATCTTTTGTTGTTGGCTCAGTTATTATTTTACCAGTATAATCAAATCTGGAACCATGGCAAGGGCAATCCCAAGTCTTGTCTAAATTATTCCAAGCAAGTTCACATCCTAAATGAGAACAATAAGGTTTTACTGCATACATATTACCATTTTTGTCTTTATATAAACCAATTTTTTTATCTTTATAATTTACAATTCCACCACAATCATTTTTAATTTCGGTATAATCTAGTTTAGGCTTTTGTATCTTATTAATTGCTAAAGAATATACGGTTTGATTTAATATTTCTCCAAATGCTTTCCTGTTTTTAATAGGTTGAAGCCTTGTTGCAGAGTAAATAGAAGTGTATTTATTTTCTTTCCCTAAAATGTCATCTGAAATTATTTTAGCAGCAACATGGGAGGTAGTCATGCCCCATTTTTTATAACCAGTTGCAACATACATATTATTATAAAGTTTTGAAAATTTGCCAATGTAAGGAATTTTATCAAGTGGCACGCAGTCTTCTGTTGTCCACCTATATTTTACTTCGGCATCTGGATATATACTTTTTATATAGTTTTCTAAGTTAATATAGCTTTTATCTAAATCAATATTATTCGTACCAGTTTTATGCCCTGAGCCTCCCACTAATAGCAAATTATCAGCCATTCTAAAAGACGTGACAGGTTCTTCAGCAGATATATACATTCCATCCAAAGGAGGCTTTTTAGTATCTACTGCAATAACATAAGACTTATCTTGATACATTTTTAAAAAATACATACCAGGAAAATTTTTAATAGGGTAATGGCATGCTAAAACTAGATATTTACAATCAACTGTATGACCATTTGAATAAACTTTATAACGATTATTTTTGTTTTTTATATTGGTTACTTTAGAATTTTCAAAAATATCTATCTTTTCTAAAGCAGGCATTAAACCTAAAATATATTTTCGTGGATGAAACTTAGCTTGGTTTGGAAAACAAATGGCAGCTTTAACAGTAAATGGCAGAGAAGTTTCAGTAACTAATTTCGCATCCAAACCTAAAGATTTTACAGCAGCTGTTTCGTCCTTTATCTTTTGGATGAAATCTTTTGAACAAGTATAAACAAATGCATTCTGATGCTCAAAATTACAATCTATATTTTCAGCTTTTACAATATTTTCAATGGTATGAATGGCTTCTTCATTAGAAGTTAAATATTTTTTAGCAGTATCAAAACCACAGGAGTTAATTAAATAATCATAAAACAAATCATGCTGGCTTGTGATTTTGGCAGTAGTATTTGCAGTAACGCCCATACCAATTTTACTTGCTTCAAGTAAAGTGACCTTTAAACCCGAATCCTTCAACATATAAGCAGTAGCTATACCAGTTATACCACCACCAATAATACAAACATCAGAGAACAAATTAGAATCTAATTTTGGAAAATTTGTTTTTTCGGTAGAACCTACCCAATAAGAAATCATAAAATCACCTGAAAATATTATTACCAGAATTTGAAAATATATTAACAAATTGTAATTTGCTAAAATTACACAATATTTTTCTAAAACTCTTGTAATCTTACAAAAATAATGCTAAAATCTATACATAGATTTAAAAAAAACCCCTTTCGTGGGTAAGTTTTTTAAATCTATTTTTATTTTTTAAAAAAGTAATTAAGTAATAATGGAGGTAGTATTAAATGAAGAAAACAAAGTACATATTTGTAACAGGGGGAGTAGTATCAGGATTAGGTAAAGGAATCACTGCTGCATCACTTGGAAGGTTATTAAAGAATAGAGGCTATAAAATAACAATACAAAAATTTGACCCATATATAAATGTAGATCCAGGAACAATGAGCCCATATGAACATGGAGAGGTTTTTGTTACAGATGACGGAGCAGAAACAGACTTAGATTTAGGACATTATGAAAGATTTATAGATGAAAACTTAACTAAAAATTCTAGTGTTACAATGGGAAAAATTTATTCAAATGTAATTGAAAAAGAAAGAAGAGGAGATTACTTAGGAAAAACAGTACAAGTAATACCACATATTACAAATGAAATAAAAGAAAAAATATATAGTTTTGATAATACAGATATAGATATTGTAATAACTGAAGTTGGGGGAACAGTTGGAGATATAGAAGGTCTTTCAATAATAGAAGCAATTAGGCAAGTTGGACTAGAAAAAGACCCAGAAGATGTTTTATATATTCATGTAACACTACTTCCATACATTTCTGGTTCAAATGAAATAAAATCAAAACCAACACAACATTCAGTAAAAGAGTTACAAAGCTTGGGAATTAAGCCAGATATATTAGTATGTAGAACAGAGACTGAGATAACAGATGTTATAAGAGAAAAACTTGCACTATTTTGCAATGTTAGAAAAACTAGTGTAATACAAAATACAACAGCAGATAATTTATATGCAGTTCCATTATTATTAGAAAAAGAAGGATTAGCAAGAGAAGTTTGCAAACATTTGGAACTAGAAAATATAGAACCTAACAATTCACAATGGGAGAAAATGATAGAAAATGTTAGAAATATAGGAGATAAAACTGTTAAAATTGCAATAGTTGGAAAATATGTGCAATTAGATGATGCATATATTTCTGTAATGGAAAGCTTAAGACATGCAGGTTTTGCAAATGATGTAAATGTAGATATAGACCTAATAGATTGTGAAACTGTGACAGCGGAGAATTCAAAAGAAATTTTAGAAAAATATCAAGGAATAATTGTTCCAGGAGGCTTTGGAAATAGAGGAATTGAAGGAAAAATAGAAACAATAAAATATGCAAGAGAAAATAAAGTTCCTTTCCTTGGAATATGCCTTGGAATGCAAATGGCTGTTGTGGAATTCGCAAGAAACGTATTAGGCTTAAAAGATGCAAATTCATTAGAATTTGATGAAAATACAACAAACCCTGTAATTCATATTATGGAGGAACAAAAAAACATAAACAAAAAAGGCGGAACAATGAGACTTGGAGCTTATGACTGTGTAATAAAAGAAAATACATTGGCACATAAAGTATATGGAAAAACTATGATATCTGAAAGACATAGACACAGATATGAATATAATAATGATTACAAACAAAGGCTAGAAGCAGCTGGGCTAATTGCATCTGGAACGTCTCCAGATGGAAGCTTAGTAGAAATTGTAGAATTACCATCACATCCATATTTTATAGCAGGACAATTCCACCCAGAATTAAAATCAAGACCAAATAATCCAGCCCCATTGTTTGTAGGATTGGTAAAAGCAGCAAAAGAAAGATAATTTTTAATAAATAATTAATGTTTGTATGATATATTAAAAATGTTGTAGAGGCAAGGCTCCACCCTTGCCTTCAATAATATTTCCCCAGTCGGGGCAAACCTTATATTAAAAAGGAGTATATTAGATTTGAGAATTTTAATAATTGAAGATGAAGTAAAACTTGCAGAGGCAATAGCTTTTAGATTAAAAAAGGAACATTATATAGTTGATATAAACAGTGATGGAGAGACAGGTTTAGATAATGCATTAACCAATACCTATGACTTAATTCTATTAGATGTAATGCTCCCAAAAATGAATGGGTTTGATATTCTAAAAGAGATAAAAAATGAGGGAATAGAAACAAAAGTAATTATGCTGACTGCAAAATCAATGCTTGAAGATAAGTTATATGGATTTGAAAGTGGGGCAAATGATTATATAACGAAACCATTTCATATGGATGAATTAGTTGCAAGAGTAAATGCTCAATTAAGAAATACTGTAAAAATAGCAAAAAACATAGTCTCAAACTATGGAAGAAATATAACTGCACACTCAGAAAATGAATATACAACATTTAAAGTATTTTTTTAAAATATTTCCACATGGGTCTTGACAAATGCAAATTAAATGAGTATAATAAAAAAAGCTTTGCAAATGGCGACGTAGCTCAGTTGGCTAGAGCATTCGGTTCATACCCGAAGTGTCATGTGTTCGAATCACATCGTCGCTACCAAAAAAGAATCGGAAATTTAATCCGATTCTTTTTTATTATCTGTATCTTCTTTTACTTCAGGAATAACGATATTATTCTTATCTGGTTTATCTCTAACCTTATCTAAATTAAGATGGTCATAAACAGTAGAAATCTCAAGATCACTATCATCACCAGTTACAATCTCAATCTCAGTTGGTTCTTCTTGACTATTCATAAAAAAACCTCCATATATCAAAATAAACTATTATAATAAATATAACACAAAAAACCCACAAAGTCAAAAAATATAAATAGTAATTTGTAAAATTCATAAAAATAATTTGACTTTAGATTAGTTTAATGTGATAATATAAAAAAGAATAGTAGTATAAAAAAGAGGTAAGTAATGGAAATAGATAAAATAAAATCAATAATAGAAGCTATGTTATTTGCATGTGGAAGACCAGTGGAAATAAGGGAATTTATGAAAATTTTAGAATTATCGGCAGAAGATGTAGAAACAATAATTCAAAACATGAAAATGGAATATGAAAGCCAAAATAGAGGAATAGAAATAATTAAAGTAGATAACTCATACCAGTTATGCACAAAAAAGGAATATTATGAATATATTTATCCACTTTTAGATAACAGAGCAAAACCAACACTATCAAATGCAGCAATGGAAACATTATCAATAATTGCATATAATCCAAAAATAACAAGGTCAGAAATAGAAAGCATAAGAGGGGTAAACTCAGATGGAACAATATATAAACTTCTTGAATATAACCTAATTGAAGAAGCTGGGAAATTAGATTTGCCAGGCAAACCAACAGCATATAAAACAACACCAGAATTCTTAAAAATGTTTGGATTAACAAGTTTAGAAGAATTACCAGAATTACCAAAATATAAACTTGATGAAAATGAGCAAATAGTTATAGATGATATAATTGAAGAAACAAAGGAGGAAAAAAATGAAGAGCAATAAAGGAATAACACTTATATCTCTTGTAATCTATATAGCAATAGTGTTTATAGTTTTAGCAGCAATAATGAGGGTAACAACATATTTCAAAAATAATATAAAAGATGTAGCAGATGTAAGCTTCGAGACAGAATTTAATAAATTAAATTTATATCTATTAGATGAATCTAAGAAAAGTGGAAATGAAATACTAGAAATTACAAATGGAAAACAAATTACTTTTTCAAGTGGAAATAAATTCACCTTCAATAAAAATGAAAAAAAGGTATATTTAAATGACAATATAAAAATATCTGAAAACATTGAAAGTTGTTTATTTGAACAAAAAGTAGCAGAAAATGGAAAAAGTGTTTTAATACTAACAATAAAAATAAATAATATAGAAAAGGAAATAAATTATGTAATGGCAAATACAAAAAAAGACCAAGTAATAAATGAATTAGAGTATACTTGGAATGTAATAGAGAAATAAATTACAAATGAAGCAATATAATAAAAAGTCATATTTCTATCTACCTAAAATATAATGTTTTAGGTGATAGGATATGACTTTATTTTTTATAGAAGAAAGCAAAGAAAAGAATAAATGTAAATTAAAAATAAATAATATATTAAACAAAATACAAGAACAAAAGGATGGAAACAAAGTATTTTTAAGCTTGCCAATAAAAAGCGAAAAAATAAAAGAAAAAAAGATAAAAAGACTTGTAAAACAAATGCAAAAATATAGAATAAAAACAGTAGTATTGTCAGACAATTTATTCAATATAGAAACTTTGAAAAATGAGCTATATTCAATAAATATTTATATATTAGATGGAAAGTATTTATTTAAGCTATTAACAGAAGAAGTTATAAAATATATATGTAAAAAAACTAAAACTGATATAGAAAAAATGGAAATATCTATTTTAACAAATGACGTAAATAATACTAATAATGTAATAATTATTGGATTAGCAGAAAAAGTAAAAATGTTAAATATAATAACAAACCATGTAAGTGAATTTAAAACCATGGAAGAATACTTATTGGATGAAAAAGGAATAGTAATAAAAATATCAAATAATTATAAAACAGCTCTTAAAAAAACAAATATAATAATAAACATAGATTTTGTAGAAGAAGATATAAATAAATACTCATTACCAAGCAAATGTGTAATTGTAAATTTAAATAGTGAAATAAAAATAAAAACAAAGAAATTTAATGGAATAAATATAATTGATTATAATATAATAATTCCGCCAAAATATAAAATAGAAGGGTATAACAATAAATTTGTATATGAAAGTAACATGTTAGAAAAAGGATATGAAGTAGCAAAAAAACAAATACAAGAAGACAAAATCAAAATAAAAAATTTAATAGGTAAAAATGGTGTTATAAATAGTAAAGAATTTGATTTTTACCCTTGACAAAACATATTTTCTAATGTAATATAATTAAATTAAAACTATTAAAAAGGGGACGACGAAAATGGAAGAAAAAGAAATTTTATTAACTAAAGAAGGTTATGAAAATTTAGAAAAAGAATTAGAATATTTAAAAACAGAAAAAAGAACAGAAATATCTGAAAGAATAAAAGTGGCACTTGGTTTTGGAGATTTATCAGAAAATTCAGAATATGATGAAGCAAAAAATGCACAAGCAGATAATGAAATAAAAATAGCAGAACTAGAAAACAAAATAAGATATGCAAAAATTATAGATGAATCTGAAATTGATACAAAAACAGTTCAAGTTGGAAACAAAGTAAAAATCTATGACATGGAATTCGAGGAAGAACTTGAATATACTATAGTTGGCTCAACAGAGGTAAATTTAGCAGAAAATAAAATTTCAAACGAATCTCCTATTGGAAGTGCACTAATTGGAGCAAAGAAAAACCAAATAGTAGAAGCACAAACACCAGGAGGAGTAGCAAAATACAAGGTATTAGAAATAAAAAAATAGATAAATTTACCATTTTATGTAGACAAACCTTTTAAAATGTAGTATAATAATATCGTTGGAATTAAAACTTAAGTTCTAAAACGCAAAAACGTAAATAAAATACTATAGACAAAAAAGGGAGGAAAAAAAATTGAATACAAATTATTCAGAAAACAACTATTTAGTATTAGTTGGAAAAATCACAAGTGAAAAAGTATTTAGTCATGAAATTTATGGAGAAAGTTTTTATATATTTAACTTAGAGGTTCCACGTTTAAGTGGTACAGCAGACTGCATTCCAATTACAATTTCAGAAAGGCTAATACAAAATTTTGATTTAAGTATTGGAAAAGAAGTTGAAATTGAAGGACAATTTAGATCATATAATACTTATGAAAATCAAAGAAGCAGATTAGTGCTTACAGTATTTGCAAAAGACATCAAAGAATATGTAGAACCAGAAGAACCAGAAAGAGAAAAAGTTTCAAACGAAGTTGTTCTAGTAGGTTATATTTGTAAAAAACCTATATATAGAAAAACACCATTTGGAAGAGAAATATCAGATATTCTTTTAGCAGTAAATAGAGCATACAACAAATCTGACTACATACCATGTATAGCATGGGGCAGAAATGCAAGATTCTGTGAAAACATGGAAATAGGAACTGGAGTAAAAATAGTAGGAAGAGTTCAATCAAGAATGTACGAGAAAAAACATGAAGACGGAACAGTAGAACAAAGAGTTGCATACGAAGTTTCAGTTGGAAGTTTAGAACTTGTAAACAAAAATGATGATGAAAATCAAGAAGAAAATAAAGAAGCAATGTAATAAAAAAATATAGGAGCTGGTCAAAACCAGCTCTTTTTATATGCAGTTTTTGACAAAGGATACATAAAAATGCTATAATAAAAGTAGCATTATTCTATTTTTGAAGAAAGGAGGGCATTACCTAAATGAGTTACATTGTGGTAATTGCCATCATACTGGGAATGCTATTTGGATTCTCAGCAGGCGCGAATTTTTTCGCGTTTATACTTCTCGCAGGTCTGTGGATGGGAGTTATTGGCTGCACAGTGGAAGCTATCAAGTCTCTGCTCAAGCTGAAATTCCTAGACTTTATAATCCAGGCCATCGGAGTGGTATTCTGGGGATGGCTCTTGAGCATCTGCCTTTGAGTCACCTAAAAAGAAAGTCTTTCTTAAATGAAAGACTTTCTTTTTTGCCATTGGCAAAAGAGACATAGTTTTATGCAGTGCTAAAAAAAATACATAAAAATTAAATTCATGTATAATTATTTAAAAATAAGGCAAACTTAGATTTGGGAGATGATTTTATGAAATTAAAAAAAATAATACTTTTTATAATTATATTCTTAGGAATAATATTTGTATCAAATAAAAGCACAGCAATGTCACACTATCAGACAGTAGGAACAACAACTGGACTAGTTACTGCATCAGTTCTAAATGTAAGACAAGGTCCAGGGACAAATTACAGCATAGCAACAGTAGTTTATAGAAATGAATATGTTAGAGTCTTTGCTCAAATTGGAAACTGGTATGTAATTCAAACAGATAAAGATTTTGTAGGACTAGTAAGCAAAGAGTATGTAAAACTAATATATCCACAAAGCTCAAGCTCAGGAAGTGGCAGTTCGAGTGGAAATACCTCTACAACTAACGGATTAACAGCAGATGAACAAGAAGTGTTCAATTTAATAAATGCACAAAGAACAGCAGCAGGTTTATCTGCTTTAAAAATAGATGAAGAATTACAAAATGTTGCAAGAATAAAAGCAAAAGACATGGTAGATAATAATTATTTTTCACACAATTCACCAACATATGGAACACCATTTAATATGATAAAAAACTTTGGAATAACATATAAAGCAGCAGGAGAAAATATTGCAGGAAATTCTACTAACAAAGGAGCAGTAAATGCATGGATGAATTCCTCAGGGCATAAAGCAAATATTTTAAGCAGTAATTACAATTATACTGGAATAGGAGTTGTAAGTAGCTCTAAATATGGCAAGATATATGTACAAATGTTCATAGGTAAATAAATCACAAAAAATTCAATTTATATATAATATATATAAATTGAATTTTTTTATATTAGTAATAAATACATAAATATTGCAGAAAAACAGGCTTGTAAAAACTTGCCTAAAATATAAGGCTTAATAGAAATCTTGGCTTCAGAAGTTATACTTAAAACTTGTAAAAGAACAGAAATGCCACCAAAACCTAATAAAAAAGAGCAGATAATTATACTAAAAGGGCTAGCATCTATGGCAGCTAATTTAACACCATTGGTAACTTCAATAATTCCAGTAATTATACTACTTGAATAATTAGTAGGAATTTTTAATGTATGTAAAAATGGATTTAAAAAAGAACAAAATATATTTAAAATTTTGCTACTATTTAACATAGAAACAATTACTGAAAAAAGTACAACAAATCCTCCAATAATTACAACTGAGTGAATAGCACTTTGTATAGAGGCTAATAAAACGGAGCCTAGATTATTAAAACCTATGTAATTAACAGCAGCATTATTAGAACGTTTCCCTAAAAAATAATTGCTTTTATATTTCCACCATCTAAAAAGAAAACCAACTAAAAAGCAAGAGACAAGGTGAACAACAAATAATTGAAGCCCTATTTTGCTACTAAAAAATAAGCTTACTCCAACAGTTCCAATAATAAAAAGGGGACCAGAATTATTTGTAAATGCAAGTAAACGTTCGCACTCTTCATTGCTACAAACACCTTGTTTTTTCAGATTACTAACAATTTTTGCACCAACAGGATAACCACTAACAATTCCCATAATAAGAGCAAAAGCACCTTCTCCAGGAACATTAAAAATAGGACGCATAAATTTATTAAAAACTCTGCCTAAAATAGGAACAACATTAGTATAGCTTAATAACTCAGTTGCAATAAAAAATGGAAGCAAAGAAGGAACAACCGAAGAAGCCCAAAGGAGTAGACCATTTTTAGCAGCAAGTAAATTGTCAGAAGAAAATATAACTAAAAAAAGTATGAAAATACAAATACATGAAGGAATAATTAATCTTTTTAATTTAAAAATAAAAACTCGCATATATCCTCCTATTTTTATTAATATATTTCTAAATAATATATATATGCCAAAGAAAATTAAAAACATAAATTGTAGTTTGTGAAAATAAATTTATTGCAAACGGTGTAGAGGTTGTCGCCCACGGCGACCCGCAATAATAATTGATATATCTCGATTCGCCCTATCTACAATATATTTATTTTTTTACACCTTGTGTGTCGCAACCTCCAAATGAATTGGTCGACAAAGTCTCCCAACTGTTGGTTGCTCCAATCGCACTTCGCTTCGCTACGTTTGGTCGCTTACGCGGTGTTTCAAAAACAAATAT
>OIEN01000303.1_pt1 | contig 33526 bp, 40 predicted proteins | sample 1581741 | NCBI WGS metagenome assembly OIEN01 (sample SAMN01760944, study PRJEB22395) | human gut metagenome | reverse complement strand
CTCCGAAACGTTGTCCACCAAATTGTGCTTTACCACCTAAAGGTTGTTGAGTAACTAATGAGTAAGGACCAGTTGAACGTGCATGAATCTTATCATCAACCATATGATGTAATTTAATCATGTACATAACACCAACAGCTACTCTATTTTCAAATGGTTCACCAGTGCGTCCATTAAATAGAACAGTCTTACCATCTGGATCCATTCCAGCCTTAGCCATCTCTTCACTTATTTCATCAACTGTAGCTCCATCAAATACTGGGGTTGCATAATGAAGTCCAAGTTTCTTACCAGCCATACCTAAGTGTAGTTCTAAAATTTGTCCTAAGTTCATACGTGATGGAACACCTTGCGGATTAAGTACAATATCTACCGGAGTACCATCTGGTAAATAAGGCATATCTTCTTCTGGAAGAATTAAACTTACAACACCTTTATTTCCGTGACGACCACTCATCTTATCTCCGACTTGAATCTTACGTTTTTGAATAATATATACACGAATTACCTTACTAACACCAGCAGATAACTCATCAGAATTTTCTTTAGTATAAACCTTAACATCATGAATAATACCATCAGCGCCATGAGCAACTCTAAGTGATGTATCCCTAACCTCACGAGTCTTCTCACCAAAGATTGCATGTAATAGTTTTTCTTCACTAGTTAACTCTTGCATTCCTTTTGGAGTAACCTTACCAACAAGGATATCTCCTTCATGAACCTCTGTACCAATCTTAATAATACCATTAGCATCTAAGTTCTTACGTGCTTCCTCAGAAACATTTGGAATATCTCTAGTAATTTCCTCAGGTCCTAACTTAGTATCACGACAATCAATATCATAATGTTCAATATGTAGTGATGTATAAACATCATCTTTAACTAACTTTTCATTTAGTACAACAGCATCTTCATAGTTATAACCATTGCATGTCATAAATGCAATAACCATATTCTTACCTAAAGCAAGTTCACCTTTATCAGTAGATGGTCCATCAGCGATTACTTCACCACGATGTACTTTATCTCCTGCTCTAACAATTGGGTTATGAGAGAAATTACTTTCAGCATTACTTCTTTCAAAGTTTGCTAAATAATACTCATCTTTACCCTTAGCATTTTTAACAATAATCTTTTTAGAATCAGCATACTCTACTACACCATCAGCTTTACAAACAATAGTAGATCCTGAATCACGAGCAGCAATATATTCAACACCAGTACCAACTATAGGTGCTTCAGTTCTAAGTAGTGGAACAGCTTGACGTTGCATGTTTGAACCCATTAACGCACGCTTAGCATCATCGTGATCTAAGAATGGTATACAACTTGTTGTTACAGAAACGATTTGACTTGGTGAAACATCTACAAAGTTAACTTTATCTGCCTCAACCATAACATTTTCACCGTTTAAACGAGCGATAACTTGTCCTTCAGTAATATTATTATCTTTATCTACAGCAACAGTAGCTTGACTAATATAATAACCATCCTCTTCATCTGCAGTTAAATAAACAACATCATCAGTAATATGCTTATTAACAACTTTTCTATAAGGAGTGGTAATAAATCCATACTCATTTAATTTAGCATAAGATGCTAGTGATGTAATAAGTCCGATATTTGCTCCTTCTGGAGATTCAATTGGACAAATACGTCCGTAGTGTGAAACATTAACATCACGAACTTCCATACCTGCTCTCTCACGTGAAAGACCTCCTGGCCCTAAACTACTTAAACGACGTTTATCGGTAAGTTCAGCAATTGGGTTAATTTGATCCATGAACTTAGATAACTGTGATGAACCAAAGAACTCTTTTAATGCCGCAGTTACTGGTCTAATATTAATTAATGTCTTAGGTGTAACTGTATCAATTTCTTGAGTAGTCATTCTTTCACGAATAACTCTTTCCATACGAGCCATACCAACTTTAAATTGATTTTGAATTAACTCACCAACTTGACGAACACGACGATTTCCTAAGTGGTCAATTTCATCAATATTACCAATATTATCAAGTAAATTTAAATAATAACTAATAGATGCATAAATATCACTAATTGTAAGTCTCTTCTCATCAATAGTATTATCATTACCAATAATCTTAATAGTCTTAGATTCATCATTCTTATCAACTACTAAAACTTCAGTAATCTTATTATATGTATCTAAATCTTCATTAATAGATACTTCCTTTAAGCACATACCTTTTTCAAAGTATGGTCTTAACTCTTCAAGACGTGCTTTATCAATAACTTCACCCTTAGTTGCTACTACCTCACCATCAAACTTTAAGTTTTCTGCAAGTGCGCATCCTAAAAGACGATCTAATACATTTAATTTCTTATTAAATTTATAACGTCCAACTTTTGCTAGGTCATATCTGAAGCGATCAAAGAAGCGAACAATTAACTGGTTCTTTGCACTATCAAGTGTTGCTGGTTCACCTGGTTTTAACTTTTCATAAATTTCAATAAGTGCTTCATCTGTATTTTTGGTATTATCTTTTTCTAAAGTATTATCAATAAATCTATTATCACCAAACACTTCTTTAATAGATTCATCACTAGATAAACCTAACGCTCTTAAGAATGTTGTAAAAGGAACTTTTCTAGTTCTATCAATACGAACATAAATAACATCACGAGCATCAAGTTCAAACTCAAGCCAAGTACCACGGTTAGGTATCATTTCACCAGATACAACTGGTCTACCATTCTTATCAATTTCACGTTTAAAATAGATAGATGGACTTCTAACTAACTGAGATTGAATAACTCTTTCAACACCATTAATAATGAATGTTCCTGCATCAGTCATTAAAGGCATATCGCCAAGGAAGACTTCTTGTTCTTTAACTTCACCTGTCTCATGAATAAATACACGAGCTTCAACCTTTAAAGGAGCAGCAAACGTTACCATACGTTCTTTTGCTTCCTTTACTGAGTATCTAGGCGCGTCAAAAGAATACTCACCAAATTCTAGTGATATATTTCCGGTGAAACTCTCAACTGGGAATAAGTCATCGAAAACTTCCTTAATACCGCTTTCTAGAAACCACTGATATGATTTCTTTTGAATATCTAATAAATCTGCTAGTTCAAAGTTGTTAATCGTTTTAGAGAAAGTCGCTCTTTCCCTATGGTCACCAAATTTTGCTATTTTGTATGCCACTAAATTTCACCCCAAACAATATATTTTTTTAGTATGTATCCTCATCCCTTGAGAGATACAACTCCAATTTAAAATTATACTAGAAAACATGGCAAACTGTCAACGCTAAATATGACGAAAACTTCAAAAAAAGCAATCTTTTCCTTCTATTTAAGAAATTTAAAGATTACTTTCTCCATTTTTAACCATAACAACATAATAACCAGCATCTTTTTTAAGTACGCTTGTATCATATTTTTTACTTAAATTCTTAATAACAGTCTTAACTCCATGATTATTACGCATTACAAACCAAAGTTCACCATCAACATTTAAATGATTAAATGCTGCATTAATAATTGTTAAATATACGCTCTTGCCTGCTCTTATAGGTGGATTTGTAATAACCGCATCATACTTCTTCGTAACATTATCATATATATTACTATTAAAAATATTTAAATTAGCAATATCATTTTCCTTTTGATTCATCTTACTTAAATGTAGTGCTCTATTGTTAACATCAACCATATCAACATTACCACCATTTATCTTACCAATAACGCACCCAATAAAACCATAACCGCATCCCACATCAAGCACATCTACTGGCTCATTATGATATTTAAGATAAGTTTCTACCAAAAGAATACTACCATAATCTATTCTATCTTTAGAAAACACTCCCAAATCACTATAAAAGTTAAAATTTACATCTTGATACTTATATTTAAGTATTCTAAGCTTACTATCTAAATTTTCATTATTATCAAAATACTGCATTATTTTTCCCTCTTACTAAGAATTATAACAACTACTGGCATAATCATAATTAAATAAATATACCATACACCCGTTTTAAATAAATAATTAAATAATGATATAAGGGTGCCTAAAACAAAATACATAATATTTAAAGCCTTACTTTTTTCTTTATATATAACATAACCTATTAAAACAAATATCCCAGCTAATCCATAAATAACATACTTCGCATAATTATTTATGCTAGCACCCTTCTTAATACTATCTAACCTTTTATTTTCAATACTTATAATCTCATCTAAAGCCTCAATATCAGTATGATTACTTCCCTGATCAATTGCAATCTGTTCTAAAGGAAGAGTAAGTCTTACATTAATCTCCTTTTTAGTATTAGGATAATGAGCAAACACACCATACTTGAATCCATCCTTTTCTATTTCCTCATACTCACCATCACTATTCCCATGCAAATATACATGATACTTTTCATCATTGGTCTGATAAGGAATAAGTACTCTTAAATAAGTATCATCAGCATTATATTCCAAATTTTTAAAAGTATAGTTAAGTTCTCTAACATCTTTATGAGTTACTACAACATCCCCAACTAAATATTCCAAATAAATAACTGTCTTACCACTATTTTTAAAATAAATATTATATGAGTTTTCCCCATCATTTTTACTAACCCTATATGTATTATCACTAACCTTCTTAGGATTTAACTCCTTAAAATATTCCTTAACATTTCCCCCTAAATTATTTAGATCAATTTCTTCTCCATTATACTTATAAGCAGATACTGTAAAATTATATATCCCACTTCCATTATATAAAGGATTATCCTCCAAACTAGTATCTTTCTTATCCCAAACACCATCAAAAGTCTTATAATTAAGAGTTCTTGTAAAATAATCTACATCCCCATCAATTAAAATAAACTCTTTAACACGTAAGTTACCACTTATCTCAATCTCACTATCTATATAATGAGTAAGTATTTTATAATCATTTTTTGCATGCACTACTAAAGGAGCAACTAAAAGTACTAATATAAATATAATCTTTTTCATCTTTACCACCACTAATATATTATCATTTATTGTTTTACTAGTCCAATACTTTTCATATATTTTATTGGAGGATTAGATGTTTTATATAATTAGTTTACTTAAAAGTTTAATATTTTTTACCGGTTCCTACTCAGTTAATGTTTTCCCATCTCCCCTAGAAAAAGATGAAGAAGAAAAACTTATTAATCAAATGCTTATGGGAGATACAGATGCAAGAGGCAAACTCATTGAGCACAACCTAAGACTAGTTGCTCACATCGTCAAAAAATACGAAGGAAAAGAATATGATTCTGACGATCTTATAAGTATTGGTACTATTGGTCTGGTAAAAGGAATAGATTCATATAAACCTAGCAAAAACACTAGAATAACTACATATGTAGCTAGATGCATTGAAAATGAAGTACTAATGTATTTTAGAAGTAACAAAAAACACCTAAATAATGTTAGTTTAAATGATTCAATCGGTTACGACAAAGATGGTAACGAAATAAACTTAATTGACGTTTTAAAATGTGAAAGTGAAGATACCTTAGATAAAATAGATACCCAAAACAAAATAGATCTACTTTTAAAATATTTAGATACCTTATCACCTAGAGAAAAAGATATTATTATTAAAAGATACGGACTATTTAATACCAAAGATATGACTCAAAAAGAAATTGCTAAAAAAATGAATATCAGCCGTAGTTATGTATCTAGACTCGAAAAAAGAGCCATAACAAAAATACTTCGTGAATTTATAAAAAATAAAAAAATTTAGTGCATAAAATCGTTAAAACCTTCACATAATAGAACTAGGACTATAAGCCCGTTCATTTTATGCGATTTTTTTGAGAAAATATTTATATATAGGAGTCGATGGGGTATGACAGAAAATAAATCAGATACATATTATTACAATTTAGTTCGCCAGAACATTAGAAAGTACAGACTAGAAAAAAACTTTACGCAAGCAAAACTAGCTGACGAATCTAATTTAAGCGTGGACTATATTTGTGAAATCGAAAGTATGAAGAAAAATAAAAGTTTTTCAATTGCTACAGTAGGAAAAATATCCGAGGCATTAAACGTTGACTTTGAAAAGTTTTTTGAGTAGATACTACTCTTTTTCTTTAAAAATCGTTGCAACTATATACTGATATTGTTTAGCACAACTACTTGGTAAAATATATTGTAGGAGTGCAGTATATATGGAAAACAAAGAAGATATCAAGTATATATATAAACTAGTTTCTGAAAGAATCAAACTTTTTAGAAATTATCGTGGGCTTACTCAAGAGCAGTTAGCGCTTAAAACTACCTTCTCTAGAGGTCTAATCGGCAACATTGAAAGTGCCAAAACAGCCCAAACATTTAGTTTAGCTGTACTTTACGCTTTTTCTAAAGGACTAGACATTCCTTTAGAGATGTTCGTCAAAGAAGACATAAGTGACTACTTAAAAGAAATAGGACTTACCGAAAAACAGTAAGTCCTTTTTATTATTCAATAATTGCTTTTATTCTTCTAACACCTGCAGAAGATGCTTCCTCTTTAACTATTTTAAATGTACCAATTTCACTAGTACTCTTAACATGTGGCCCCATACATATTTCCTTAGAAACATCTCCAACAAAATAAACAGTTACCACATCAGGATATCTCTCAATAAACATATGCTCTGCACCTATCTTAACTGCCTCTTCTTTAGTCATTTCCTTAACAGACACAGGCAAATCTTCTTTAATCCACTTATTAACTAAATCTTCAGTATTCTTAATCTCTTCTGGAGTTAATTTATGATCGCAGGAAAAATCAAAACGCATTCTTTCATTATTAATGTTTGAACCCTTTTGATGAACATCTTCACTAACAGTAATCTTTAAAGCCGCATTAAGTAAATGAGTTGCTGTATGATACTTAGTTTCAGTTTCACTATCACCAGCAAGACCTCCTTTAAACATACCCTTAGATGCTGTTCTTGATTTTTCTTGATGTTCTTTAAACTTTTCCTTAAAGCCTTCAGTATCAACTTCCATATTCTTTTCTTCAGCAAGTTCACAAGTAAGCTCTATTGGAAATCCATAAGTATCATATAACTTAAACGCTAAATCTTTATCAATCTTATTAAGGTTAGCAGTTTCCTTCTCAAATACCTTTAATCCCTTTTCTAAAGTCTTTGAAAACTTAACCTTCTCTTTAGTAAGTTCATCTATTATACGTTCTTTATTTTTAGATAATTCCTCATAATACTTACTATACTTATTAATAATAAGTTCTGCTAAAGTAACTTCAAAATCAGAATTAAGATCAATATTAAGTTTTCTTGCATGTCTAATCATTCTTCTAATTAATCTTCTTAAAATATAACCACGATCAGTGTTTGATGGAACAACTCCTGCATCATCACCTAAAATAAACACACTAGTTCTAATATGATCAGCAATAATTCTCATAGACAAGTAATCATCTTTATAAGACTTACCAGATATCTCTTCTATTTTTTCTATAACATCACACCAAATACTTGACGCATAATTATCATTAACACCTTCTAATATAGCAGTAGTTCTCTCAACACCCATACCAGTATCAACATTCTTCTTAGGAAGTTCTATAACAGTTCCATCTGCTTTCTTCTCATATTGCATAAAAACATCATTCCAAATTTCAACCCATCTCTTGTCTTCAGGATCAAAAACTTTTGGAATCTCATCATCACTTCTCCAGTAAAACATCTCTGAGTCCGGTCCACATGGCCCAGTCTCTCCAGCAATCCAGAAATTATCTTCACTAGTAGCAGCAATTCTCTCTTCCGGAATACCTAAAGAAAGCCAAATACTCTTACTCTCTTCGTCAAATGGAATTGTATCATTACCAGCGAAAACAGTAACACCTAATCTCTCTACTGGAATATTTAAAACCTTAGTTAAAAATTCAAAACTATATGTAATCGCATCTTTCTTAAAATAATCACCTAAAGACCAATTACCTAACATCTCAAAAAAAGTATGATGATAAGTATCTCCAACTTCATCTAAATCATTCGTTCTAATACATTTTTGATAATCACATAGTCTTGTACCATATGGATGAGCCATCCCCATTAAATAAGGTATAAGTGGCTGCATGCCCGCTGTATTAAATAACACACTTGCATCATTTTCAGGTACTACTGGCGCTGAAGGAATTTGCTTATGTCCTTTACTAACAAAATAATTAATGTATAAATCCTTTAAATTCATATAAATTCCTCTCTTCTTAAAAAGAATTTTATCATAAAAAAAACTATTTTTAAATAGTTAATTTTTCATAGTTTCCAAAAACTTTTTACTTTTTAAATATAGCCCAGTATATCTATCATAGTAAGTCTTTAAAAAATAATCTATATTATCTTTAACTTCTTTAGATATATCCAATTTACTAATAGCATCAATATCAACCAAATAATACATTCTAAGCATCTTTAAAGTTTTCGCATCATAAATTATCTGATTCGTATAGCAAGATGAACATATATACCCGCCATCATCAGGATCTATCGTCACAATATCTTTTGTATTACCACACTTAGCACAAGCATCCAAAGAAAAGCCAACACCCAAATAATCAAGCATCTTGATTTCAAATATATTAGTAAGAACATCAGGAGCAAGTCCATCATTTATCTTACTTAAAGTACTTATCAATAAATTATATATCTCTTCATTTTCATTTTGCCTCATTACCCCCGCTGCTAAATCACAAATATAAGACATATAACTAATAAGTAAAATATCAGACTTAATATTCTTATAATCACAAATAACGTCGCACTCTTTTAAAGTGCTAAGCCCATTTTCATGATAATAAAGCAAAAAAGAGGAAAGATTAAATTTCATTGTACTAGTTCTTAAAGGGCTCTTCAAACTCTTTGCTCCCTTACACATCACACCAAAAATACCATCTTTCGTTAAAACATTTATTATCTTACTCTTCTCTCCATAATTTACTTCACTAATAATGATGCCTTCTGTGGCTTTTAACATACTACTTCCCTCTTTTATACATTAAATAATATTCTATCTCTCCTGTTTTTTTAAACATTTCCCATGCTTCTTTTTTAGTCATAAATTAATCCCAATACCTTTCTAATTATATATTGGGATTAAAATTAACTATTTATTCAAATTTGCTTTATTTGTAAACGTCCATTAACATATTCATGGTAAGCGCCTTGATAAGTTCTTTGAGTTAACGGAATACCCCTAACATTTAAATAAGATATTATACTATCAATTTCATCACTAAACAAAACTCTGCCATTTTCAGTATATTGATACTTAATTATATTCTCTTTACTAGTTCTATAATCACTCTTATACACTCTATCTCTAAACGTTGCAAGTGCAGTAGCACTCTTTTCTAATGGTTCAGTATCACGCTTAGATAGTGCCAAAGCAGCAGCAGCCAAATCAGGTACACTATACTTAGTTAAACTATAATAATCAAACATATCAAAAGACTCTAACTTATCTCCTTTAGGAATACCATTCAAAATATATCCACTAATAAGAACTATAATATCCCTTGCCTCATCTTCCCTTCTTTTTACCTCATTAAGAAGTGCAGATACTTTACTCTTAATTTGATCAGAATATCTATTTCCACCATGAGCAGTTTCATCAGCAATATTCTTAACCTGATCAAGAAAAGATGTCTTAACCATAACATTTGGTTCTATTCTTAGGTGTCTTAACTCTATTACTGGACTATTAATATATAAATCTATAATGTAATTCATTTTATTATCAAAAGTTTCATTATCACTACCATAACGTTTTTCACTTCTAACCCTATTTACCTCATCCAAATATTCATTAATTATAGTAATATAAGGCGCCACATCACTTGCACGCGTTTCATCAGCACTAAGCACGAGCAAGCGTCTTTTAATCTGTTCTAAACTTAGTTTACCTATTGACTTTCTAAATTCTTCTGGCGAAAGAGAAATAATATTATCTATCGTCAACTTATTTAAACCGCCCCTAATAAATCTTAATTTATAGTTTTGGAACTTTGCTATAACTGGATTGTCTGGATTTTCTACGCTTTCCTGTTCAATATATAGTTCTATATATTTTTTTAAAGTATCTTTGCTAAATATCTCACCATTAAATGGGAATAATTCCAAATCCTTGTATGATAAATTCTCATCTATCATCTTATGAACACATTGCTTTCCTATATCTATTCTTTCCGCTTTTTTCATTTCTTCCTCCTAATAATCTTTAAAGCCTAACTCGCTTAAATACTTCTCTTTATCTCGCCAATTTTTGATTGTCTTAACATATAATTCTAAATAAATTTGTTTATGCAGCATTGCTTCTATATCTCTTCTAGCATAAGTACCAATATTCTTAATCATCTGACCATTATGACCAATAATAATCTTTTTAAGAGAATCTCTATCTACTATAATATCCACATTTATATTAATAATATCTTTCTTTTCCTCATATAAAGTAGTTACGCACGTAACTGAGTGTGGTACCTCATCATTAGTTAGATTAAGTATCTTTTCTCTAACTAACTCCCCAATAATAAATCTAACACTAGTATTAGTAAGCGTATCATCATCATAATACTTAATATCATCAGTTAAATACTTCTTAATAACACTTATTAACCTATTAACATTATCATCTTTAATTGCACTAATTGGTACAATATCTGAAAAATCATATAGTTCTTTATAAGTATTTATTGCATTAAGAATACCTTCATTATCTAATTTATCAATCTTATTTAAAACTAATATTACCGGTGCCGTAGTACTTTTTAAAGCCTGCGTTATAAATTTATCACCCTTACCTAGTGGAGCACTAGCATCAACTACAAATAAAACAACATCTATATCATCTAATGACTGATAAGCATCCTGATTAAGAAGTTTTCCAAGCCTATCTTGAGGCTTATGTAATCCAGGTGTATCTATAAATATAATTTGTGCTTCTTCATCATTATAAACACCTTGAATAGCATTTCTAGTAGTACCAGCAACATTAGATACTATTGCTAAATGTGTCTTCAAAACAGTATTTAATAAAGTACTCTTGCCTGTATTTGGTCTACCAATAATACTAACAAATCCACTTCTCATAAAAACTCCCTTCTAGTAGATATTAAATAACAAATTACCTACCTTTAATATTTTTTCATTTCTATTTAAATCATATAAATATACTAAAGAACTTGGTTCCATAAACTCTATTATAACATCTTTATTAAGATATTTTAAGTCATTTATATTATTTGACCCCACCATTATGTATATTTTATCAAAATCTTTCTTTTTATAACCATCCGCTACTGCTCTAGCAATTGCTGCTTGCTCAGCATATATAGCATCTCTAAATATATTATTTTTAACAGTAACTCCCCCAAAAGTTTGACCATCTTTCATAACAACAACACTGCTAAAACATAAAGCATCATGAGGAGCATAAGCATTACTAAGTAATCTTTCTAATTCATTTATCATCATTATCCTCCAATACAAATGGATATGGACATAAATCTTTAACTTTATATTCTACACATTTTCCTTTGTTATTATAACAAAATACACTAGCATCTTCATCCATAAACTCTACTAGTAGTTCTCTACATAAAAAACATGGCACGCATATCTCCTTACCACTACCAGCAACATGTAATTCTTTAAAATCTTCCTTCTTATAACCTTCTGCAATTGCAGAAGCAAAAGCAACTTGCTCTGCACATAAACCATTCTTATACGAAGCATTTTCCACATTTACCCCAATAAACTCCTGATTATTATTCATAACTAGAATACATGCAACATTATAATTACTATAAGGGGTATATGCATTTTTAATTATTAACTTAAGATTCTCAAACATATTATCCTCCAATTACATCTATTAACTTTGGAATAAACACAATAAGACCAATTATAGCAGCCGTAATACTTAATACAAGCGTATGAGCAGCCGCAGTATCTTTAGCATTCTCTGCATACTTATTATAATCCTTAGTAACTAAATCAACCAAATTCTCAATGCAAGTATTAAGCACCTCTGCCCCAATAACAAGACCTATCGCAAATATTAAAATAATCCACTCTAAAGTACTAACTTTAAATAAAAAACCACATAACACCACAAGTATCGCTACAACAACATGTACCTTCATATTATCTTCATTCTTATAAACCTTACCAAAACCCTTAAATGCATACTTAAATGCACTATTAAGCCTCTTAAGAGAGAATGCCTTTTTCATTTAAAATCTCCTTCTGTAAATCAAACATTTCCTTTTCTTCCTTTTCTCCCAAAGTATGATCATAACCCAACAAATGTAATAGTCCATGAACTCCTAAAAAAGATAACTCCCTTTTTTCACTATGCCCATACTCTATCGCTTGTTCCTTCATCTTAGGTATACTTATATAAATATCCCCTAAAATATTAACTGGCCCAGGAAAAGTCCCACCATCATTTAAAGCAAAACTCAAAACATCAGTCGTTCTATCAATACCACGATATGTCTTATTTAAATAATGAACCTCTTCATCATCAGTTAAAATAACACTAGCACATGCCACATCTATATGTAACTTTTCTAAAGTATAATTAAGCACATCTATTAAATAATCATAATCACCATATCCATATTTATCAGTTATTTCTATATCATTCATAATCTAACTCCATACAAATTTAATATTATCACCACTAAAACCATAATAGTTATAATCCCCAACAAATTAAGTAATAAATTATTCTTTAAAGCATCAGGATACTTTCTAAGTAATTTCTTTGTTATAAGAAAGATAACATATCCGCAAACTCCCCCAATAACATTTAAAATAATATCATCTATATCAAAACTTCTACCAATTGCTGACTGAATAGTTTCAATACTTGTACTCGTAATAACCGTTATAAGCAAATTATATTTAACACTCGGAAGCTTACAATAATAACTTACAAAATAACCAAATGGCACAAATAATAAAATATTACCAATCACATTACGATAAAATAACTTACTAGTTAAACTATATCTAAACATCTCTTTAAAAGGTATAAAATTATTTGAATAAGACTCAAAATCAGTACTTGTTACTAGTTCAAACAATAATAAAATATAAATAATAAATGATAAAGACAAAAGTTCTTTATATAAAATAAACTTTTTATGATTAACTTTCAAATATACTAAACGTAACGTTATTAAAACTATTAAAAATAACGCTAGCATTGGCCATAACTCTATAAGTAAATTAATTGCTTTGGTTGGTATCATTTATATCACTTTCCTCAAAGTAAGAGTATGCATTAATTAATTCATTTGTAATAATAAATACTCTATACTTAATTGTACTATTATTTTCCTCTTTTTTCAAAACTTTTTGATAAGTAATCACACCTTTTCCATTAAGTTTTTTATCAAACTCCTCTTTTAAACGTTTTAAAGCATATTCATCATCCGTTTTAGTCTTAATTATCTCTACTTCTTCTTCCCTATAAAATTTGATCTTAAGCCCAAATATTTTAATCTCCCTAATATTTTTCTGTCTAAAATTTTGATATTTATTTCTTAAAAGAATCTTATTACCTACATTAAGATTATATCTTTTCCTACCAGTTAACCTCTCACTAGAAATCTCTTTAGGTGTCTCTACTGCACACTCATACCATACATTACCATAAACACTACCACTTGCACTAGTAACTCCTTTAACATCTTCATATAAAGTTATTTTCCCCGAAATTAACACAGTACCTTTTTTAACATACTCTCCTTGCCTTACTAACACATTACCCTTACTACCAATTACTTTCGTAATATAAGCATCCTTACTAGCAACTATATCCCTAGGCTTATCACTAACTACTTCCCTTTTAATAATTCTCTCTTCAGCCCTAACAATATACTTCATTCCATCTTTCTTAATACTAACCCACTCTAAATTATTCTTATTATCAGCTAAAATCTTCTTAGTAATATTATCTAACTCCTCAAAAGAATACGCTAAACTAAACCTCTTAACATTATTCTTATCAAGCTCTTCTTTAAGTAAACGCCTAATCCCACTATTAGAATGAATAATCTCTATATCTACAATATAATTAGTAAGTAAATTCATCCAAATAAAAGATAAGAAAATAACTGATATATAAAACATATTATCTTTAATTATCTTCTTAATATTTAATAAGCCATCATACTTAACTACCCTAATCTTAGAATAATAATTAAGCCTCTTTATCTTAAGATAATCTTTAACATCTATTAAAACAACCATCTTATCTTTTACATAACTTATATTATACAAATTAATATTATTATCAATACACTTCTTTATAAAACGATTAAGTTCATTACTTACCTCTAAATAAATTCTCTTATTCATATTTGACACTTTTAATATCTCCTTCAATAAGTAACTCTCTAGTCATTAACTTCTTAATCTTTAAATCATTACCACTAATACATATCTTCTTACCACAAGCCTTTAAAGTAATAGAACTCTTACCAAAAGAAATAATCACCTCATAATTATAAATATAAACACAATTATCATACAAACAAACATAATAATTCTTATCTCTTAAAGCATTATCTATCACATTTAGCATAATATTCACCACTTAATTATATGAAGGAGCGCCTTTTAATAGACAAAAAAGATAGGTCTAAACCTATCAATTAACAATGTAAAAATCTTCTGATGGCATTTATTCTTTAATATTATGCTAAAAATTACACTAATATGTTAATAAACTCCTCTAAAAACGCCAATATTTCTTCAAATTCTATTTCTTTAGCATAGTTATTTTTTCTAGCATAATTTGACCATTTTTCTTTTAAAATACTGCTTTGCTTAATAACATTTAAACTTCCAATTAAGCTTCCTTGAAATTTTCTTTTTTCAAATGTTTTTTTAACCGCCATCATAAAGTTTTCTTTATTTAATTCTGCAAATTTAAATTTATATATTAAATAAATATCATAATAATCTTTCATTCTACTACTAGTATCTAGCTTATTAAGTATTGTTTCTAGTTTTTCAGCAAGAACAGTTTCCGCGGTATACGTCCATACTTGGTAAGTTTTCTTTTCAATCAATGATTTGTAATTATAACTATCTGGTCTAGGATAAATTGGATCACCAGTAGCCATATCAATGTGAAACTTATCTTTAACATTTTCTAGTTGAAAATCAATTGTTACTCTTAAACCTCCGTATTCATCTTCATCACGAATAGAAGAAGTCTCATTAATTTTAAATACTACATTATCATCTACATCAACATTAATTATTTCAGTAATCATTTTTAAAAGATTATCTTCAGTAAATTTTGCTTTTCTTATGGCGGCATCAATATCGATTGTACTTCTATTTTCAATTCCAAACAAACTACTCAAATAAAATCCACCCTTTAAAACAAAATTATCTCTATACTTGCTTTTAGATAAACGTTCAATAAATCTGTCATACATATAAAATTTTAATACTGCGTTAAAATTTATATTTTTTTCATTGGAAATATTTCTTAATTTATCCTTTACTGCTTGTGCTGAATTACTACTCATATATTAACTCCCTATCATCTGCATTACTTTTTTATTTATCTTCATCTTTTTTGAATATTCATAAAGTTTTAGTAGATCCTTATCATCACTTTCTATATATAGTTTTATGGTTTTCTTCACTTGCTCTGGATCCATTCTTCCTTGAGATCTTACGATGTCACATATACATCTTTCCTTATCATAAGTTTTAACTTTATTTCCACTTGGAGTTTCTACTTCAACTACTCCAAGATTATAAATATCTTCATTCACATAAAAAACATTACACTTTTCATTTACTGAACTCATATGATATTTATAAGGTACAGTTACGGTATAGTTATATGGAAACTCTTCAGTCATACCATAAAAATAAAGTGCATTCATATGAGAAAAGATTATCTTTTTATATTTTTGCTGAAAAGTAAAATAACTATCTTCAAAAGCATCTACATAAAGATAAATTCCTCTTGATATTCTTTCAATAATTTTCTCATTTTCCATAATTGAAAGATATTGCCTGCTTATATTTAGCGGTTCAATCATCCTTGTAGTAATAATACCATTATTTTTTTTCATCATCTCAATTATAATATTGATGTATATTTCTTTTTCTTTTTGTTTTTTATAATATTTTTCAGTAATATCATATACCTCTTCAACCATCCGAATAATGTTTCTTAATTGTTCTTTGTATGTATCTTTTTTAAATTTATAAAAACTATAAAAATACTCATCACTTATGGTATTTTCCTCTTTATATTTATTTAATATCTTTTTAATCTGAGTCATACTTTCTTCAATTGAATTAATTGCATCAACATAATTTACAATAACAAATTTATCAACATCATATTTAATATTATCCTTTTTTCTCATAATATTCCTCCTTTCTTTTATATGACAACTACACTGAAATTTTAACATTTTTCAGTGTAGTTGTCAAACAATTATTATATAGTATACGCAAAAAAAACAGTAATAACCGTGATTTTAATTGTTTTAATTTAATTTATCACGTAAGACCTTCGGAGTCCTCATACTAAACTAATTGCATGGTCATAGTACTCGCAATAGTTTTTAGCTAGTCTATAATTAGCATTCCATTGTTCTTCGCAAGCATTTACTATAAAACCAATACTTTTTAAACGTTCTTGTCTTTCTTTTGATAATTTTGAAAATTTTACTCTTTGAGTTACTATCAACTTTAGAATATTTACACCATTTTTATCATAAGTAAAGCCATCAGCCGTTTTAAATTTCAAGTTAACTAATACTCAAAATATATTTTAGCATAATAATTTAAACTAGCATCATTTGCTTTCACATCAATATTTTCATTCATAAATACCATTCCCACTTAATATCTTTTTAACATACTTTATATAAAAAAAACCACGATTACTCGTGATTATGATAACTTTTCTTTAACGATTGAACTAACTTTTTTCATATCAGCTGCAGCACCACATTTTGCAGATACTGCTTTAATTACCATACCCATACCTTTCATTCCGTCAGGTTTAAGTTCAGTAATTATTTCATCTATTATTTTAGTTAATTCTTCATCGCTTAATTCTTCTGGAAGATACTTACTTAAAATATCAATTTCCTTTTGAAGATTATCTGCTAAATCTTTACGACCATAACTTAAATACTCTTCCATTGATGTCTTACGTGTCTTAACTTGTTTCTTAATTACAGACATAATATCATCATCAGTTAACTCATGCTTTTCTCCATTAGTTTGTTCATAGATTATTGCACTTTTTAACATTCTAAGTACTGATAAAGTAAACTTATCTCCACTCTTCATAGCTGCTACTAAATCATTATTAACTTTTTCAAACATTTCTATTCTCCTTAGTCTCTATTACGATTCTTTTTGCGAGAGTTCTTAATCATTTCTTTTAATTCATTTCTTCTACGAACTCCTGGTTTTTCGTAGCATTTATGTTTTTTAAGTTCAGAAGGGACTCCGCTACGGGCAACTTTGATCTTAAATCTTTTAAGTGCATTATCAACATTACCATTTCTAACTTCTACCTTAGTCATTATAATCCCTCCTTTCAAAACTATAAGTATTATATCATTATATTTTTTTAACTGCAATAAAAATATTTCATTTTTAAACGAAAAAAAGCCTTAGTGGCTCTTAGTTTTCTTCTGTCTTATTAAGAACGTCTTTTCCTTTGTAGAAACCACATTTAGTACATGCACGATGAGGTTTAATTGGTTCTCCACAATTTGGACAATTAATGAATCCTGCTGCTACCTTTTTAAGGTGAGTACGACGCATTCTTTTTTTAGTTTTACTTGTTCTTCTAAATGGAACTGCCATAGTTAGTCACTCCTTCCATACCTTTGTTAGTTTTCTTCTACGCTCCAGCCTTTACCACTAGAGGTTTCTAAATGAACTCCCTCTTTAACAACTTTAATCGGAATTTCCAATACAATATTTTCCCATAAAATATCAGATAAATCAAGATAAAAATTATTATTTATGTTATTTTCACCAATTATTTCTTCTATTTTAGTTGCAAATGGTACTTCTACCTCTTCTAAGCTTATTGCACACGGTAAATACATCTTACCAGATAAATCTAAATTAAGTTCTATTTCATCTTCATAATTGATTATTGCTTTTCCATGAACACTCACATCTTCTAATCTAATTATACCAGCACTTTTAAGTCTTTCTTCTGGAAAAGTAATTGTGCCATCAACATCTACAGATGCTAAAGAGTATAACTTTCTTAAATCTATCTTCATATTACTTCAACCTATTCATTTGTTGCATTAATTGTTTAACTTGCTTTTGACTAGGTTTTCTTCCCATGCCACTCATTAAAGTTTCAATCATCTTTTCATTAATTGGTGGATTCTTCTTAAAATAATTCATCATGAAATATCTACATAAAAAGAAACCAGCAATTGCTCCAATGATTATACCAATAAATACCATTAATATATCATGCCACATATTCATCACTCCTGCCTGTATTATACTATAAAACATTATTCATAGACAAGTCTTAAATTATTAAAGTTTGATAGCCAGAAATAATCTCTATTATCAAAGTCGATTATAAAAATATTCGGTATATGTGCGAGCACTGTTAAAAAAGTACTATTTACTTTATTACTTTTTAAAACCATAAAACTACTCTTAACAATAAGCTTACTAACTTCATCCGTATAATAATTATTATACATATGTACATTTCCATATAAAGAATATCCATCATCCCTACTAAGCTTAGAATATATAAAAGATGATATATCCTTCTTCTTAATACTATCTGTAAAAGAAAAATACTCATTATATAAATACTCTAAATTATTTTGCGTACTAAGTTTAATATTCAAATACGCTGAAAATAAATTACTAGGAATAGACCTTGTTAATTTACTATAATCACTATTTACTTTAAAAATATAAAATGTTCTCAATCTAATCACCAGATTAAGAATAACAATTAAACTCTAAAAAAATTGTCAAAAAAAGAAGAAATTATTTCTTTTTCTTCTTAGTAGTTGTTGGTACTTCTATCTCATCATAGTTCGCATCTAATGTAATATTCTTAGATATTTTTGTATCAAAATTAAACTCTTCGCCCTTATAAGACCAATACTTAAAAGTATAACCTTCCTTTACTGGTTCTTTAGGTTTAGAAACAGTCTTTCCTCTTTTAACAGTATAATAACTAACTGCATCACTACCATTATTTTCATTAAATGTTACTTTAAACTCTGGTGTTATAAAAAATAATGCATATATAAACACTCCAAATATAATAATTGTTATAATTCCTAATATCTTTTCTTTATTCATCTTCTACTCCTTAAAATTAAATATATAATCCATTATTTTAACTTCATCGCCTCTTTGAGCCCCAAGAGATTCAAGTTTATCTTCAACGCCCATTTTCTTCAAAATTCGTGCAAACCTTAATACACTTTCTTCTTCAGTAAAGCGAGTCATCTGAAATAATTCTTCTACCTTCTTACCTTTAACAACCCAAATACCGCCTTCTTTAGTTATCTCAAAAGGTTTTTCTTCTTCATAAGTATATGATTTAAATGTTTCTTCAGTACTTTCTTCTTCCTTAGGAACATTTTTAATAATATCATTTAAAGTTATCATAAGTTTGTCTAATCCTTGATTAGTCGCTGCACTTATTGGAATAACCAATTCATTAGGATACTTCTTCTTAAACTCTTTTAAATTTTCTGAAGCACCTTCTGCATCCATCTTATTGGCAATAATAACACTAGGCTTATTAAGCATCTTTTCATTATATTTTTTAAGTTCATTTTTAATTATTTCATAGTCTTCAATCGGATTACGCGCACTTTCTCTACTCATATCAAGAACATGAGCTATAACTTTACATCTAGAAGTGTGTCTTAAAAATTGAAACCCAAGTCCTAAGCCTTCACTAGCACCTTCAATAAGTCCAGGAAGATCAGCCATTACAAATGTATCATCATAAACCTTTACAACTCCTAAATTAGGACTTAATGTTGTAAAATGATATGCAGCAATCTTAGGTGTAGCATTACTAATAACACTTAATATAGTACTTTTGCCTACACTAGGAAAGCCTACAAGTCCAACATCAGCAAGCATCTTTAGTTCGCACTTAATTTCTACTTCTTCACCAGGAGCCCCTAACTCACTCATCTTTGGTGCCGGATTATCATGAGTAGCAAAAGATTTATTTCCTCTTCCACCTCTACCACCATGAGCCACAATACATTCCTGCCCATTTTTAACAAGATCACATATTATTTCACCAGTTTCTTTATTAGATACTACAGTTCCCTCAGGCACTTTTATATAAACATTTTCAGCATTCGCACCATTACGATCGCTACCTTTACCATTATTTCCTTTACTTCCTTTAATTATTTTTTGCATTTTTAAATCAATTAAAGTTCTTAAAGACTCATCAGCAACAAAGATAATATCAGCACCTTTGCCACCATTCCCACCATTAGGTCCACCCATAGCAATATATTTTTCTCTTCTAAACGCAGTACAACCATCGCCGCCTTTTCCAGCAATAAGTTTAACGCTCACCTCATCAACAAACATATTTTTGCCTCCAGTTCGTTAGTATTTTAGCATATCTCTTAAAATAGTTCAATAATTGTGCACCCAATATTAGATGCAGGTGTATACATCGTTTTAACCCTTTTATCTTTTTTAAAAAGAAGCCTTAACTCCTCTTTTAAAATACCTTCCCCAATTCCATGAACTACTACTATTTTTTTCTTTCCTAATTTTAAATTATCATTTATAAAATCATTAACCGGTGTATAAATAAGATCTCTAGAATACCCATGCAAATCAATAGAAGGAAGTATATTTATAAATGGATCACTCCATATTTTCTTTTGGTAACTCTGTTTCTTCACTTTGTGCATTATTATCTTCTTCTTTCATTACAGTATCACTATTATTATCCAACTTTATATTTAAAATACTACATATCTCATCTAATTTAGGGATTCCTTCAATACCATATTTTTGCATACCAAGAGCAGCAGAAGCTGAAGCTATTTTCATTGTAATATCTTTATCTAACCCATTAATTATTCCATAACAATATGCTCCAAAGAATACTGGCCCAGCATTCGTATCATCAACAATATTTGTTTTAGTAGCAGGAAGCATCTTAACTTCTCTTCCTTTAGTATATAATACTCCCTTATCCTTAAGGGTAACAACATACTCAGCCTTATTTAAATCCTTAATCTTCTGAAAGAAATTAACTAAAGCCTTTGACTTATTAAGTTCTAAATCCATTTTAGTTAAAGCCTTAGCAAATGAAGAATTCGCAACCACATAAGTACATCTCTTACTAATATTATATAACTCTTGATCAACCTTATTAGCAAGTAATATAAACTTCGAATGTGGAAAATTATTAAGCGCAGCTAAACTTCCCATCGGATCAGTTCCATCCATAATAATATAATCCGGAATAAAATCATACTTATACTTTGCTAAATTAACAGGCATCTCCATAAGCATCTGAGTACTGCTACCATTTTCTTTATTCACTAAAATATAATTTAAACTAGTTTTATTTTCATAATTTAACTCAATATATTTAGTATTAACTCTTGCATTATCTAAATCGGTTTTAATCTTCTGACCATTAGGATCTGCTCCAATTACACCAGTATACGTTACATCCATTCCCCACTTTGCTAAAAGCACTGCTGCATAAACAGTAGCTCCGCCCATCATTTCATACTTTTCTTTTAATAAATTCTTACTACCCTCAACTAAATATTTATCTTGCGTTAAAACAATATTATAAGTAGGTTTCCCAATAACTAAAATTTTCATATATATCCCTCATATTCTGTATTAATTATATTATAAAAATTATTGTATAACAAGACTTAACGCAAAGAAAAAAGTTCTTGAATTAACAAAAACTTTTATATTGAATATTTTTTAGTTGAAAGTAATGTTTTGGAAGATTCCATAAATTCAGAATTATCTATTGGAAGACCATAGGTTAATCTTTCATCTAAAGAAAATAATGACTGAACATTTTTTAAGCATGTTCTAGAATCTTTATTAAACCATTCAAATTTTTGAAGTGCAAAGCTTTTACCAGTAGATATTAAATAGTCAATTGTTGGTGAGATAATTCTTCCTTTATCAAATGTATAACCTCTTAGTTTACTTTCTAAGATGCTGGCATTTTCAAACTCTATAAGGTTAGGAACCTCATCAGATATTTCTGATAAAGTGTCTTTTATCTCTTGATGAGATTTTATTTCTGCTAGTCTTTCATCTGGAAGGATTAAACCGCCTTCACTTTTCATTGCTTTTTGAGTTTCGAGAATTAAATCTATTTGTTTTCCTGTTAAACCTGCTTGCATAAGCTTTATAGTAATATCTTTATCTTGCTTTGAAAGTGATGCTCTTAAGATATCTCCCTCTAAAGATTCTTCTTTATCCATAATTTTTCTTTGATTAGCATGTTCAAGTTCATGTAATACTACCTGTGTTACTAAAAGATTTTTATAAAATAATTCTTCAGTACTACTAAACATTTCTTGATAAGTATTATAACTTTTTAACATTTCTTCAATAGCATCTAAATATACAGCAATTAATTTTCTATTTGGATAATAAACTGCTAATAAAGAATTTGGATCTCTTAATCTACTATCTTTGTCTGTTATAATAAGTCCACCAGCATAATCAACAATGCCTTTAGAATCTACTACAATTTCAATAAGTTCTTGAATATATTTTCCATCAACTAACTTTCCATTTGCAGAATAATCATATAATAATTTTAATAATTTCGATTTCATTTTAACCAATCCCCTTTTTTGCGGGACTTATAATACCACTAATATAAGGATATGTCAAATTAAGTTAAAATATTTGTTCGAACTTATATTATAAAAAAGACTCAATCATTAAGATTGAGTGCTTTGCCTCTTATATATATTAAAGAGGTACTTGATATTATGAAGGAAAAAATTTATTAATTTCTTTTTTAATAATAATTATCATTTTATTAATAGTTTCTCTAATGATTCTATGCATAAAAAAATAGTCACTAATCATATTGATTAAGTACTTAGTTTAAATTAAGTATGACTTGATTCCATGTCAAATACTCAACTCATAAAATTAAATTTTCCCCTCTTATGTCAAATTTCTTTGACATATACATTATAACAAATCAAATAATTGTTTGCAATAAATATTAGATGAAATTCTTCCAAAATTATGTCATTTTTATTGTTTTATATTACTAAATATATTATAATTTACTTAGGGAAAATTTAACTGTTGAGTACTTGCCACCTTTCAAAGAGGAAGGAGGCTGATAATATGAATAAAAAAGATTTTTTAATTTTATTTTTACTCATAATTATTTATTTATTAATAGCCTTACTCTTTACTATAACAAAGTAGTAAGATTATATAAAAAGCACTCAATCAAGTTGTTAGATTGAGTGCAAAACCAAATTTTAGGCGAGTACTCAACACGCAAAAGTTAAGTCTTCCCTTTTTTATTTTATGCAAGTTTCCTTGACAAATACATTATAACAAAAAAAAGAACTATTTTCAAGTTCTTATTTTTTTAAGTGGTGTCCTCGGCGCGATTCGAACGCGCGACCGTACGCTTAGAAGGCGTATGCTCTATCCAGCTGAGCTACGAAGACATTCTTGCTGAACAACTAAATTATAATACATTTCTTGTTCAGTTTCAAGACTTTTTATTTAATATTCATATATTTTTGATATTTTGGAATTAATCCAGTGTGATTATTAGTTAAACTAGGTTTAATTTGGAATACTCCTGGATAAGAATTACCTTCAATTATAACCGGCGTTTCTTCAGTAATTGCAACATCCCAGCCAATATACTTTATAGTTGGCATCAACTTAGCTGCTTCAATTACTAACTTACAAGCCTCATCATAAAGAGGAACTTTAAATCCAACTATTTTTTCTTTAGTAATCGGATGAATTTCATATATATTATCATCTTGATCAATTGCTGGAACAATTACCACTCCATCATCATCCGTAAAAGTATACATAGACCCTGACGAAAAATTATCTGTTACTCCCCCATTACCTATTTTAAATACAGAATTAAGCACATAAGCATTTTCACCATCAAAGAAAGTAAATAATCTAAGCGTATTAACACTGCCACTATAGAGTTTAGAAATTTCTTTATTTTGAATTATAACTTCTTCAATTAAAGTTTGATTATTTTTAAGAAGTTCATCAAAAACCTCTCTTTTATTATTTTTATTAACATTTATTATACTTATTCCTTTGCCACCTTCTCCATTAATAATCTTTGCAATAATTTTTTTATGTCTATCCGTAAACTTCACAAAATCATCAAAATTATCCTTGCTAATTATTAAGAAATCTCTTTTTATATAATCTTTAAATATTTCATTAAAGACTCCCTTATCATCCAATTTATAAAAATCTTCTTTTTTATTATAAGTCTTAATTATATTATTATTTTTAACTCTCGTTAAATAAGTCTTTCTCTCTTTATTAGTTAAATTGTAAAACTCAAATTCTTGATAATCATAGTACCCAGCACCATATCTTAAAGCACAATAAATAATATCAATAGTTAAAATTATCTTACTCTTATGAGTTTTCTTACTAAGTTTATTTATAATATTAAACATATTTTTTACATTTAATCTTTTAAGACACTTAAGCATATATTTAATTTTTCTCATAACGCACCTCTAAAATGAGTTTATCATATTTTACTAACTAAATAAAGATTTTAAAATTTTAAGTAACCAAACCACTCCATCATTAAGAAGTTTATCTATTCCATCGCTTATTCGAAAACCAACCTCTGAACAAAAATTGCGATAATCCTTCTTAGGTGTTTTAATATAATCTTTTATATCCACTCGCTTTCCTTCACTAACATCCTTCTCAAAAGCAATTATTGCTTCATTTGTTAAATATGTATTTCGGCTTATTACCTTAGTATAATAACCAGTCTTGCCAGCAAAATAAAGACAAATAAAAGAAAAAACTAGCGTATAGAAAATAAACCTTAACGCTTTAGGTATCTTTGGTTTCTTATCTTCCATAGTCTTCTCCTAATAAATTACTTAAGCTTTCGGCAAAAGCCTTAACACTTAAAGATACCTCACTAATTGTACTTTCTGGCCCACCAATTTCAATTAACATCACGTTCTCATTAAAATGCTGATTATACCTACTATTTTTACCATAAAAAGGTTCTCTCATTAATCCTTCATAACCTCTATTTAAAAATTCATTTAATTTAAGCATCAGTTCTTCATTCTTCTTATAATTATCATGATTCATTCCAATAACAAACATCATTTTAGCATAAGAATAATTATTTATAGTTGTACTTGCTGATACACTATCTCTATGCAAATCAATAAAATACTTAACACTAGGATATCTCTCTTTAGCACTTGTAAGCCACTCATAACTTAAAGTATAAGCACTATTATAATTAAGACCTCTCTCACTTAATCCTTTCTGCAAACTACTATCTTCCACAATTGCATTTATCCCATTCTCTCTTAAATTTTCTTTTAATATATTTGCTGCCATATAAACTGTCGGCGTAATATTATAATTTTTTAAAGACCCAGGTGCATATTCCTCAGTTTGATGTGTATTATAAATATATATTAAAGGTTCCCCTAAAGCAGAAGCATTCTTAACATTCTCACTGAGTTTTGCTTCTCTTTTTATAATTACTTTATTAAGATTTTTAAAATTATCCTTCAAAAAAGCATCTACAGTTCCAAAATCAAATATTGATAACTTATTTTTAGGCATTCTTACTGTCGATGATAATATATAATTAGCCTTAACATTATCAATCTCAAAGAAACTTATGAACATATACCTAACAATTGTTAAAGTCATAAATATAAATAAAAAGAGAAGAACTAAAAACTTAACTGTTATTCTTCTGCTTTTTCTTGCCACAAATCTTTTCATATTATCACCAGTTTAATTATAGATACCTACCAGTAAAAAATATGTCACATTATTTGTTAAAATACTTATTTTCATCATCTATATTTTGAATATAGTTATCCCCTTTTTCATCAGTTGGTACTAAATAAGAAATACATTTACCATCCTTAGTAACACACAATAAATACTTTCCCTTATGATAATCATATTTTAATTTAACATCATCTATCTCAATATAATATACTCCATCATTATCTTTATATTTATAAGTTGTCTTCTTATCATTAACTATTACTTCCTTTTTATTAAACTTAATAACTAAGTCCTCATCCACAGACTTATAAGAAGATATCGCAAACGCTGGATAAGAATTACCAAATGTTCCAATTACAGCAAGCACTAATAAAATATTTTTAACTCTATTAGTTGCTGGCATAACATCTTTTGATGATAAAGTTACTATTAAAATTAAAAATTCAATTATATACATCCAAAACCAAATTGTTGATTTACCATAAGAAAGAGTATAAATAATCATAACAATTGTAATTACAAGAAGTATTCCATTTATTATTTTATCCTTCTTAGTCTGAGGCTTTCTAGGCTCTTCCTTAGTTTTTTCTAATGTCTCTTTAATTTCTGCTTTATTCTGTGCCTTAAGTCCTTCTTTTAATACCTTTTTAGTATCTTCCAAATATTTTAATTCTTCTTTAGATAACTTATAAGTATATCTTCTTTCACTAGTGCCATACTCTTTCTTCTCAGAAATATATCCGATTAAAAATAAAGCATTCTCCGTGCATACTTTCTTATTAATTTCTGAGTTTTCAATAATTGTAATATTCCCCTCAAGTAAACTAAGAAGTTCTTTCATATATTTATCAAGTTCATTCTTAGTTAAAATATGTGCTTTATAAAACGTAGTTATTACTTCTTCTTCTTTTGCTAAAGCTACTGCTAGATCTGCTGCTCCACTTTCCTTAAGTGATTCATCAATTTTTATCGCATTTTGATAAGCACTTAATCCATAAGAAAAAGTCATTTTTAAAGGTTCTTTCTCTTTTAAAACTTTAGATAACCCTTGCCTTAAAATAGCAATTGCATTATCTGGATCAAGTTCTAAAGCCTTACTATAATTAATATACGCTTCATCAAACTCACCATCTTTATATGCTCTATCACCTAATTTAAGATAACTTTCAAGTTTAGGAACTCCTTTAAGTTCAACTTCACCTTCAACTACCACCTTTAACTTAGCAATCGCATCTTCTACTAAGATCTCGCTCTTGCAGTACTCACATACTGTCTTTTCTTCTGCCTTATTTACTTTAATATCTGCCCCACAATTAGGACACTTTGCACTAGTTAATCTCATATATTATCACCAAATCTATTATATAAAAAAGTGCTAAACTAATCAAGTTTAACACTAACAAGTTTTGATACACCAGACTCTTGCATTGTAATACCATACAAGTTATCTGCATATTCCATTGTTCTCTTTTTATGAGTAATAATTATAAACTGTGTATTTGTATTAAGTTCTTCTAAATACTTACCAAACATGTCTACATTTGCTTCATCAAGAGCGGCTTCTACCTCATCTAGAATACAAAATGGTACTGTTCTTATATTAAGCATTGCAAATAATAAAGCAATTGCCGTTAAAGTAGACTCTCCACCAGATAGTAACTTCGTATTTTTAATATCCTTTCCCGGAGGAAGTGCTTTAATCTCTAAACCAGAATTTAAAATATCATCAGGATTAGTTAAAATTAAACTTCCCTCTCCTCCTCTAAATAAACGAGTAAATGTTTTTTGAAACTCTTTATTTAATTTATCAAAAGTATCAGTTAATCTTGTAACCATCTCACTATCAAGTTCATCAATTATTTTAAGTAGATCATTAACTGAAGCACTTATTTCTTCTTTTTGATTACTTAAGAAAGTATATCTTTCATTTATTCTCTCATACTCACTTATCGCACCTGTATTAACTTCACCAAGAGCTCTAATATCACGTTTAATACTATTAACTTTAGTTCTAGCACTATCTGCTTCTTCTGGTTCAGAGTACTCATTTTTTGCTCTTTCATAAGTAAGCCCATACTCTTCATTTAATCTCAATAAATAATTATCAAGTTTTATCTCACACTTACTAATTTGAATATTTACTTCATTAAGTTCATTAGCAAGTTTATTATACTCTGAATTTTGTTTCTTATTAGACAACTCTAGTTCAGATAATTCACTAGATAAATCATTCTTATTAACCTTTAAATTAGCTAAACTTATCTCTAATTTCTCTTTTTGAGCAGACACTTCATAATACTCATTAAGTATCTTTTCGACTTCTTTTTCAATACTTCCATTAAGAAGTCCTTGATTACCATTAATCTCATTAGTAACCCTTATAAGATTATCTTTTAAAGTATTTGCTTCATTTAATTTTAAAGCAAGTTCGTTTCTTAAAATATTAACCGCATTATTAGAAGCAAACACTCTTTCTTCTAAGATACTTATCTCATTATCCTTTTGATTTATATCATCTTCCTTAGTTTTAATACTATTAGATAGTTCATTAAGCATCTTCAAACTCTTTTCAAGTTCAAACTTTTGATTAATAAAACCACTTTTATTATTAAGTGAGCCACCAGTAATACTACCACCAGCTGCAACAATGTCACCTTCTAAAGTAACAATCTTATACATATGATTAATCATTTTACTTAATCTGTTAGCATTTACTAAATTATCGGCAATAATAACATTACCCAAAACATTTAATGCTACATTCTTATATACCGGATCATACTTAACCAAACTAGCAGCAGTTCCTACAAAAGAAGTATCATTTTCTATCTTACTAAGTGTAATGTCATCTAGTCTTCTAGGTTTAATAACATTAAGTGGATAAAAAGTTGCTCTTCCTGCTCCAGTCTGTTTTAAATAACTAACCGCATCCTTAGCATTCATCTCATTTTCCGTAACAATAATATTAGATAACGAACCAAGAGAAACATCAATCGCAGTGCTATATCTTTCATCCGTTTCAATTAGCTTACCTAAAACATTCTTAATTCCCACTAGTCTATGATTATTCATAACCGTTCTAACTGCATAAGGTAACTTATTATCATTTTCAATATTCTCTTTTAAAATATCAATCTTATTTTTTAGACTAGCTTCTTCCCTATTTAATCTAGTTAAATCACTAACCATAACTTGCTTATCTAAATTAGCTTTCTTAAGTTCATTAACAAGCTCAGCATTCCCACTTAACTTCTTATTTAATTCTTCTTCTTTATTCTTTCTTTCTTCTTCTAATAACTCTATCGTTTTTTTAAGCTTTAACTCACTCTCTTTTAATGAAAGAATGTTTGCCTCTAACTTATTATCATCCGCATTAAGTTTCTTCCTTTCAAGCATAATTTGTTTCTCACTTGATAAAGAAGATAACTTATTTGTTATTTGATATAAACTATCACTAATCTTACTAATTTCTTCATCTATTTTTAAAATATCATTCTTTAAAATCGTAATTCTCGTGCTTTCCTTAGTCTCTTCTCCTTGTTTCTTTATAATCTCACGATCTAAAAAATCTTTTTGGCTTTTATTCTTAGTATAATTTTCATTTACTTCACGAATATCTTTAACAAGAAGTCCTATCTCAGTTTGTTCTAACTCTTTCTTTAAAGAAACATATTTCTGGGCTGTTTCAGCCTGTTCTTTTAAAGGCGCTAGATTCACTTCAAGCTCACTTATAATTAAATTAATTTTTTCTAAATTATCATTAGTTTTAGCAAGTTTTCTTAAAGACTCCTCTTTACGTTTCTTATACTTTAAAACTCCAGCAGCCTCTTCAATAATACTTCTTTTATCTTCTGGCTTACTATTAATAATCTCCCCAATCTTACCTTGAGAAATTATCGATAAAGAAAAAGCACTAGTACCTGAATCAATAAAAAGATTTGTTATATCTTTAAGTCTAACTAATTCATTATTTATATAATATTCATTTTCACCAGTTCTATATACAACCCTCTTAATCTCTATTTCTTTTAAATCACTATTTAAGTAATGATCTTCATTATTAAAGGTAAGTGATACCCATGCTCTTGTTAATGGGCTTCTAGATTTAGAACCTGCAAAAATAACATCAGAAGATGTATTACCACCACGAATATCCTTTAAAGACTGCTCTCCAAGCACCCACTTAACCGCATCAACAATATTACTTTTACCAGAACCATTAGGTCCAACAATCCCAGTTATTCCATCTTTAATATCAATAGTTATCTTATCTGCAAAAGATTTAAATCCATGTGCACTAATTCTTATCAGTTTCATTTACTTCACCTGCACTAATCATGATGGCATTCTTAGCTGCATTTTGCTCTGCTTCCTTTTTAGACTTACCAATACCGTGAGCATAAACTATACCATCTACTTCTACCTCTACTTCAAAAGTCTTGTTATGTGATGGACCTGTTTCTTTAACAACATTATAACTTAAACTCTTCTTATCAGTCTGCACTAACTCTTGTAAATAAGACTTATAATCACTCATAAACTTAACATTATTTAAAATAAAAGGTTTAGCAATATCCATAACGAACTCTTTTGCTTTATTATATCCGCTATTAAGATAAATGGTTGCAATAACTGCCTCAAACACATCAGCAGTTATTGTTTCATTAATGTCGCTTTCCAAAGAATGCCCAACTTTAATATAATCTCTTAAATGAATTACTTCAGCATACTTATCTAATGCGGCTTCACAAACATAACTTGCTCTAACTTTACTCATCTTTCCTTCTGAATAATCAGTATTCTTATAAAAGTAATCACTCATAATAAGTTCTAATACAGCATCACCTAAATACTCCAATCTTTCATAAGAAGGAACATTATGTTCATTAGCATAACTAGTATGTGTCAAGGCAACGCCTAATATTTTATTATCACTTGAAACCCCATATTTAGATAAATCCATATCTTATCACCAAGCACTATTATATATTAAAAGTGCCAAATATTCTAGGATTTTTTTAAAGTTATTTATTTTTTAAGCCTTTTATTATATAATAACTATGTGAGGTAACATGAAAAACATAATAATCAAACTAATTAGACTTTATCAAAAAACCCCACTATCAAGTCATAAAAATTGTAGATTTATCCCAACTTGCAGTGAATATATGATTGAATGCTTAAATGAATATGGATTGTTTACTGGCTTATGGCTTGGAATTAAAAGAATATTTAGGTGTCACCCACTAGGAAAGTATGGGTATGACCCAGTAATTAAGAAGGAGAAAAAATGAAAAAATTTAAAATTATTATTTTATTTATACTAACATTCTGTTTAGGAGGATGCTTCAAATCAGATAACTACGAAGGCATAACTATTTATACAACGATGTATCCAATAACATATATTACTAAAACCCTTTATGGAGACTATGCAACCATTAATAGTATTTATCCAAATGGTGCTGACATCGCGTCTTACACTGTAACAAATAAAAAACTAAACGATTTTAGTAAAGGAGATTTATTTATATATAATGGTTTAAGTAATGAAAAACAAGTAGCAGCAAGCTTAATCGAAAAAAACAAAAACATTGATATCATTGATGTATCGCAAGGCTTAGAAGTTAAAAGTGACGTAAGCGAATTATTAATCAGTCCAGCAAACTTCTTAATGATGGCTCAAAACATTAAAAACGGCATAAAAGAAAATGTTAAAAATACATCTATTATTGAAAGCATTAATAATAATTATGATAATCTAAAAGTTAAAATATCTGAAATTGACGCCGAACTTAAAATAATTGCTGAAAATGCTAAAAACAAACAACTAATAGTTGCTAATAATGCATTTAAATTTTTAGAAAAATATGGCTTTGAAATTATAAGCATTTCAAGTGATGACGAAAGTTCAAACACAAATATAAGCAAAGCAAAAAGTGCTTTTAGTTCAAAAACTAATGCTTACCTTTTTATAATTAAGGGAACTGAAGAAAACGATACAATTAAATCAATGACTGATGCTGGTGCTAAACTTGCTGAAATTAATCCGATGTACACTTTAACAGATGATGAAATCAAAAATGGTACAGATTACATCAACGTTATCAAATCATTTATTGATACGATTAAAGAAGAAGTTTATTAATTTTGATTGACAAGAAGATTATTTTATTGTAAAATTTTCTTGTTGGCATGGAGTAGTACTCAAGAGGCTGAAGAGGCGCCCCTGCTAAGGGTGTAGGTCGGGTAACCGGCGCGAGAGTTCAAATCTCTCCTTCTCCGCCACAAGCTCACCGTAATTCTATTAAAATTACGGTGAGCTTTTATTATTGTCAAAGGTTTTATTTTATGATATAATCGACTTGATAAAATGGATTTTGGCGGAGGGTACGGATATGAAAAGAGTGCTTATATTAAACGGCAATGGTACAGGGTTGGAAAGCTTCGCTATTCGAAGCGTTCTTGAATATTTTGGGTACATTGTAATTATGTACAACATAGGCAGACCGCAGGATTACTTTGATATATTCAGCGGGAAACAAAATTTTAACTATGACTATTTAATTATCGGGTGTCACGGTGACGACGGAAAGATAATCGTTCCGATTTTAGGAGAGAATGTCTATTATCAGAATGAGTGCAGGAATAATATCGGTTATGAAGAATTACAGGGATTAGTAAACATCACGGATAAAACCGTTATATGCACCGGATGCACCACGGGTGCAGGAGAACTGTACAAGGAGTTTAATCGAAATAACAATACCTTTGTCGCGCCGACGGATTACATCGAGGGCAGCAGCAGTCTATTGTTTATTGTGAATTTATTTTATCATTTGTCAAGCGGATCGAGTTTTAAAGACAGCTTTACCCGTGCCGGCAGTATCGACGGTGAAACCGAATTGTATGCCTTTTATTCTTAATGCTTTTTATTGCAAGGATGACATCTTCCTCTTCGCGGACGCTCGGCGCTACATTAAAGCTATCTCCCGACGTAATATTTGATTTTGCCTGCTTTATCCCACCGAAAAAAGCACCTGCAATTGCAGGTGCTTTTTTTGTTATCGTGTGATGCCTTCGGCGTGATCCGTTATCTGAAGTTGAACCAGACGCACATATTGCTTTCGCCTCTGTTTGCAAAAGACGCAAACGGGATCATTTTCAGCGTGAAATCTTCAAAATTTCCGGGATACTTTGAGTAAAGCGCGTCGTCGTCGGTTCTTCGGAATGCCTTTACTTTCACCGTGAATCCGTCGAATCTGTCGGAATACTCGTACTCTGCCGAGAAATTCTCATCGATAAAGATCGTGTGCAGATCTTCGGTGTTGTCGATCGCTTCCGCCGCGCATACATACGGTCCGCAGCAAACGGCGAGCTTGCCGCAGTCGGCATCCACGCGGGAGTTGCTCTGTACG
>OIEN01000302.1_pt1 | contig 33580 bp, 24 predicted proteins | sample 1581741 | NCBI WGS metagenome assembly OIEN01 (sample SAMN01760944, study PRJEB22395) | human gut metagenome | reverse complement strand
CATATAAGCAAATTCGATATCTTCAACAAAGTTGTCTTTGGTAAAGCGTACTTTCGAGTGGCGCTGGAATTCTGAAACATTGGAATCGAGCCAGATTGGCTCGGCAAGGTCGAATTCATAGCATGCGTCATGAATAGCAGCGAATATTTTGCGGGTTCTGTTTAAATCAGAATCCGCATTTTTAATTACAGTGTCTTTGATAAGATGCCCTCTGTCGTCAAAGAGCTTACACCACATTCTAAACATATCAGAAATCCTCACTATCTATCAGTATTGTGAATGGTCCGTCGTTTTCAAGGCTGACCTTCATATCAGCACCGAATCTGCCGGTTTCAACTTTAGGGACACGCTCACGGCACATTGCGACGAATTTTTCATAAAGGGCGTTAGCCATATCAGGCGCGCCGGCATTAGTAAAGCTTGGGCGGTTGCCTTTGCGCACGTCCGCGTATAGCGTGAATTGGGAGATGGACAGCACACTGCCGTTCACGTCGTGGATGGAACGGTCCATTTTGCCGTTCTCGTCTTCGAAGACGCGCAGGTTGGCGATTTTGCGGGCGAGCCAGTCGATTTGTTTCGCTCCGTCCGTGTCTTCCACTCCGACAAGCAGCACATAGCCGATGCCTATATGCTGTGGTTCGAATGTGGTGTCGACTTCTCCGCTTGTCTCGTCGACCACGTCGACGGTTCCTTCGCTGACCTTCTGCAATACGATGCGCATATTCCGTCCCGTTCTTTTCAGCCGGCGTAGTCGACGATGGCTTGCGTGACCTGTTTCAGGTAGTCGAGCGACGTCTGCCAATCGTCCGGCACTTCGATGGAATGGTTGGCACCAGCGTACGTGCGCACATGGTCGGTGAGCAGATGCGCTTTGGCATCATCGTAGTATGGGTCGGCGTCACCTGCGCAGATTAGCGGCATCGGGCTGCCGGCAGTTCCCGGCAGCGGCGCGGGAATGACCGACTTGTGCTTGTCGAATGGCGGCGGATTGAGTACCGGGGTGAGCAGCACCACGCGCAATCCTAGTTTTGCGGAATGCGGATATGAGAGTGTGGAGAGCGATTTGGTGGCGACCAGCAAATGCGGCTCCTCACCCGATTCGGCAGCATGTTCGAGCGCCGCCTTGCGCCATTCGTCGACCACGCGTTCCATGCAGGCGATCATTTCCGGAAACTCGACGCTTTCTGTCAGTTTCAGGTCGAGCCGGTCCACGAACCATCCATTGGCCGCAAGCGCCTGCGCTGCCCAGTACAGCAGCGGTCGGTCTACGGTGTATCCAATGCCCGGCATGATAAGCACGTGCTTGCCGGTTTCGGTGTTCTTCACACGGTTCTTACCCCATGGTGTGACTGCTGGTGTGACGTTTTTCGTTGTTGGTTGCGTGCCGTTCTTGCCCATGCTGTGTTTGATTCGCCTTTTCGTGTGTTCCGTCCGTCTTGGCCGGTCGTTGTGGCCGGCGTCGTTTTCCGTATTGCATGCTAGGCGGCGCCGGCTACAATCGTTTCCGTCAGTTCACCACGCATTGGTTGTTGTGGATTTTCGTGGCCATGTCGTTCGTTTCGGCGTCGTAGATGTTCCAGTTAGGTTTTCTCATCCCATATTTCATGGCGGCCTCTTTTCGGATGACTACGTTCATTGTATGAAGCATTGAACGCACAGCAGTCGAAACGGCCAAAACATCAGCCGAGCAGCTCATACACATTGCGCATGGCGAGCAGCCCGTCCGTCATCCACCGGTAGGCTTCCGTCATGTCACCGGAGAAATCCACATCACGGCGCACCCAAAGGTGTCGGTTCTTCTTGTCGGCATCCGGTTCGTCCCACATCACCTCGCCCAGATTTGCCAGTATCCGTTCAACGGAATCCCTCATAGCGTAAAGTTTCGTGTACTGGAACGTGTCGGTGAAGCACAGATCGACCGCAATATAGCCGCCTCGAATATTCAACGCCCCATTCGGGTGACAGAAGCCCAAGCCCACGCCGAAACTCGTCCACGTGTCGCTGTTCGTCTTGCGGCCGGACGGATCGCCATACACGTCGACAAAGTCGAGTCGCGTTGCGGCATATTCGTATAGGCCGTTCCAGAAGCTGCGCCGCAGCGAGATATTACCGCTGACTTGCCGCAGTTCGTCTAAGGTTCTGCCGTCCGCAACTTTCCACACTATCCAACCGTTGATCTGCTTATTCTCGCCGGTTTCAAGCATTCTGGCGCGGCGGAATGCGCCGGATGGGCTGTCGAATATCTCGCCATTGGACAGGCGGATGCGGTGGTCTTCGGTTACGGTTGCCGTGGCGGTTATGCCGGCATACCGGCTTTCCAGTACGGCTCCAGCTGCAAGAATGCCCCGCTTGCATAGATCAGCGAAATCAACGGCATTCTGTTCGCGTTCTCCCTGGTTCACGTTCCGATTGCGCAGAGTCTGCATAACCTCATTCCCCGCCGTGGGGCGTGCCCACACCTGCAATGCGAGATCGGCAAGTCGGGTGCCTCGCTGCGCGATTGTCTGTTCGTTCCATTGCGAAGCATCGTGCAGTTCTGCGGAAATGGATAGGTATTCGCTATCGTATCCGCCGATTGCGCGGTTTTTCTTTTGTTCGAATGTTCCGTCAGAAAGTTCCGAGTTGTATGCGGTCAATGTCAGATTGCCCAAACTGTTCACCAGCAGTGGGAATCGGTCGGGGTCGGCAAGCATATTGCGCCATTCGGCATGTGCCATGGCGTTCTGCGGCATGATGTGTTCGACGGTGTATTCGCTGAAGGATCGCGGATCCTTGGGGTGGTTGTGGTTTTCCAATCCGCCAAGCAGATATTTGCACCGCGGAGCCGGGCGGTACAAATCCTCGCCGAGCAGCGCCTGCCTGAATTGTTCGTCTGTGGGCATGCGCGTGGCTTTGGCGGTTTCAGTGAGCAGCAGCGCGGCGAAGGTTTCGACCAAATCGTGTTCGGCTGATTCAAGTTTGGCAATCAGAGACGGAACGAGCTTGTTCAATCCGTTGCTGGATACCGAGCAGATCATTCTGCGGAACAGATACGATTCAAGATCCGCAAGCATGCGCAGCAGTCCATCACAACTTACGCAATCACGCTTCCATGCCGCGAACATGTCCATAACCAACGGGTCCGTAACCGTGCTGACCAGTTTTTGAATTGATTCGAGACGGCGGTCCACGTTCATATCGCCGCTGCCAGCGGCGGCAACGCCTTTGATAGCGGCATAGTATTTGGCGTATTCCAGCATGTTCGCCAGAAGATTACGCGTGCGTTCCATGCGCAGCAAGGAACTGTCGGCCGCGAAACGTTTGAATTCCGCGTACATGACGCGGCCTTTGAGCACGGGCTTTTTCAATGTAACGACCATCCAGTCGTGCAGGAATGCATCGAATGAGAGGTTGCCGAGAACACGTTCCATGGGCAGCCAATAGTCTTCGTATAAGGTTTTCTGCTCGGCCATGGAGCACCCCATGAGCATGTAGTTGCGTACCAGGTCGGAAGTCTCCAGATCAAGCCCGGTGGAATTCATTGATTCGAATACCAGTTGCGGTTCGTCACGATCTTGGTCCAAGGTGACAGACACGACTTCGAGACGCTGCAGACCGTTCCACACCACGTTCGCATCATCGATTGCGGCGACCAGTGAACGGAACAGATCGAGGTTCGTTTCCAGCCGGGAACCCATATTGGCATGGTCCGGCCGATCTGGGGCGATCGCATGGTCGCACATGCTGTGCAGCACTTCCCTATCGTCGCCGGAAAGCGTCAACTTGTAGCGGCCTTCGCCGGTTGCGTACTTGTCGACAATATAGCCACGGTCGATAAGCATGTCTGTGGAGAATCGCAGGTTCTCAGGGTGTTCGCGAGCATATTCGGCCAGTGCGATAAGCAGCAGGGTCACCGAGGTGAGGCGCTGCTGGCCGTCGATGAGCTGGCATCGGCTGACACCATCCGGGCCGATGCCGCCGTCCTGCATCCACACGATCGACCCGGTGAAATGGGTTCTGTCAGGATTCCTGCCAGCCGTTACGATGTCGGCCCACAATTGCCGGCACTGCGTCTCGCCCCATGAGTATCTGCGCTGATACACCGGAACCACGAACCGAAGCGAACCGGTCAATAAGTCCAGCAGGATTTTCTTGCCAGCGTCCATGGTGCCACCTCTCGAAACATTGATTTTTCACCCTCATTTCCCATGAAATGAGAACAACAGCCACGTGACACCGCAAGCAATGCGTCTCTATGGCATCTCAATTAAAGCGTAGATGATTACTTCTTTAATGTTGCCTTGATCGCCATGAAGACCGCCTTGCCGACTTTGGGACCATACTTTCTTATCAAAGCGACCATCAAAGTTCCCATGGCGATTCCGGTCTTTTTCAGGTAGCCGGTAATTTCTTCCCAGCAAGCAGGACAGAACGGCAGCTTGTTGTCGGAAGCCAGTTCTATCTTGCACTTGATGCAAGAGCGTTTTTTCGACGCAGGATTCTCTTCGTCAACACCTGCAATTTCATCAGCAACTTTTTCAGCATCCTCAGTTTTCTTCATCATGCTGCTTCTCCTCATCGTTAGAATCATTCCCGTTCCCATCATTCTCGGTAATGAGCTTCGGAGAAATTACTTCGCCCGCGTCGAGAGCCTTCACCACGCTTTCAATGTTCGCTGCAACCTGCAAAGAACCGTCAATAAACTTTTCCTGATTACTGCCCCTGTTCTTGCTCTTCACGCTGCCTACAAGGTTGAGCATCGTATCGCGCTTATCGAGATCATAGTTCTTAATGAACTTATTAAGATCCTGAAGGCAATACGCGGCCACGTCCTGTTGCCCCAACGCCATATGCGTTTGCATCTGCACGTTCACTGCATTCACAATCGCCACATAATCCTGCATTGCCCTTAATGCAGCATCCGATTTCTTGCTACCCTGCTTCACCAGCCGCTGCTGCTGCGCAAAATTACGCACCAGCAAAGCCTTCGCGCGCGTGGCCTCGTTCAACGCTTCACGTACATACTCATTACGTTCCCGACTGCTCTCGATACGACACGCTTGCTGGAACATATCAAACGCAGCATCGACACGGGCCAAACGATCCTGCTGCATTTCCTCACCGAGCTGTTGCACAGCTCGGCCGACTTCATCGATTTTTCCATTACCAAGCAAAGGGCAGCCTGTGTTTCAAGATGCTGCATAGCCGGCAATAACGTATCATTTCTGACGACTTTCTCCAAACGCACTTGTTTGAAGATTTTATTGCGTTCATCGAACACTTCAGCGAGAATCTCACCGTTTTTATCCGTGGCGAAATGGAGTTTGCCCTCTTCAATCATGCGCATGATATGTTCCGGAAGCTTGGCTTCCAAATGCACAGTTCCGCCAAACATACTTTCTAATGTTTCCGCCAGAGCCGGAAGCATGGTTGAAAGCCATTTCCAATCAGTCAAATGCCGAAACAGATTCTTGCTGTCTTCGTCAGACAACCAAATCTCGCCACGCCGGCCATCATCCATCACGATTTCGCAAGGCACAATTGGCACAGGACGATACTCCCCCTGCTTGTATATTGGCCGGCTCGGATCATCACCGCGAAAACCGCAATACGGACACATGGTCGCGGTCTCTGCCACATACGTTCCGCAAGCTGGACATTGGACATTCATTTTTGCCTCACTTCTCGCGGACCCGCTGATACGTGACCTTGCATTCCTTAACGCGGCGGAGCTGCTGATGGCGCAACAGCGGGTTAAGCCAATCGCCGTCAACGAATTTCTGGAAGATGTCAAGACCACGACCGGGAAGAATTTCCCAGCCGGTATCCGCAGTAATGGAACGGTCGTGCAAAGTGTCTCTGAATTCGTATGTAAGGTTCACGCCCAGCTGTGAGAACGTCGATGCCAGTTCGTTCAAACCATCTAGCTGCGCTTCCATGAATCCAGGCTCATTATGCCCGGTCACCAGATGAACGGCTACATCCTCATCGGGATTTTTGCATCTCAGCAGCATCTCCAAGAACTCAGCCAGATTACGCAGCTGGTACGGCTTACGCACATACGCATCCTCTACAACGATTTTCTTTGCCCCGGCCAAGTAGGGGCCGAATAATCCGAAATACGTGATTCCACGTTGATTCTCGACCAGTTCCCGCTGCTTTCCATCGGCCTTTGCTGCAAGACGCTCGACCGGCGTCAACATCACCGCTTCTTGATGCCGCGCTACGGGCAAGGCATCGGCATTCTCAGAGGCACCAGCTCCTCCCTCGCTACCCGCAATTGCCACGGCATCATCGGCAACAAGCGCTTCCGCCTCGCCCTTATCTTCCGAATTCTCAGCTACACGCCCACGCCAATACAGCTGCGGGTAGTCGAGCTCTTCCAACGTCTGCACGGCGACTACTTCACCGTCGCTCACACGCTTGTAGGTAAACTCGACCTCCTCCATGGTGGAGTCGATGCGGCACAGCTGGTCCTTGACGCGCTTACGGCCCTCGATGGCGCAACGCAGCAACGGTTCCATCTGTTCAGGAGAAGCATTGCCGTCCGGGTAAATAAGCTTCATCAATCCGGAGAACGTCTTTTTGATGCCGTCCTTATCTCGCGTGGACAGTGTGGAAGACAGTTCGAAATACTTTTCGAACCGGTCGCTGTAATCGGCATCGCGCAGGTTGTGCAGAATCTCCGCCAGATAGTCGACAACGAAACCGAATCCGCTGGTGAACATCTCGGAACGGATCTGTTCGAACTCCCAACCCGGCAGATAGAAGTGAATACGATCCAGGAATGCCGGATCGTGATACTGTTTCGGCAGTTCCTCGAACAGGTCGGAGTTTTTCAGCATGTACGGCACGTTATGCGAGGTGTTGCCTACGAACGCCATGCTCGCCTCGCCTTGGAACGTCTCGACGCCACGGGAGAACGACTTGTTGGCCATGTAGTTCTTCATGATGTCCACCAAGTCCCGGCCGGCCTTCTTGGCCTTGCCTGCGAACTCGTCGAACGCCACCGTGTCCCAATAGCCCACAAGCCCCAAGTGTCCGTTGGAATTGTTCACGAACAGTTTGGCCACTGTCACTTCCCCGCCGGATATGAGCATGCCGTGCGGTGAGAATTCCGAGTAGATGTGCGATTTGCCGGTGCCTTTCGGCCCGAGTTCGACCAGATTGTAGTTTCGTTCCACAAACGGCACCATGCGTACCAGATGCAGCAGTTTCGCCCGGTCGGAGAATAGATCGGGATTGAACCCAATGGATTGCATCAGCAGATCGATCCATTCGCTATCGGTGAATTGCGAACGTTGCTGCATGTAGTTTTCGCGATCATCACGCGACATCTGCACAGGCTTGAGCTGCAGCAACTGCCATGGTACTTCGCGCGGGTCGCCGGAATATGCGTAACCGATCTGGCACATGCACCAGATGCCTGTCACCAGCAGTTTCGGATAGGCCTTTACAAGGCTTGGATCGACAATGACCTGGCTGATGCCGAGATTGGAGAACGTTGCCTCATACAGGTCGGTTTTGTCATTAAGCACCACCTGCACACGGTCGATAATCCTATGGCTCCCTTTCTCGCGGATTTTCGACTGGATAAGATTGGCTTCCTCGCGATGCACATAGTTGTTTGCAAGAATGGCACGCACTCGATCCACACCCGACTCGATACTGGCTTGGTCGGTGTTCGTGGCATATGCGCTGAGCAGGAACTCGAGCACATACGAGGGCACCAGTGCATTGCCCTTGACCTTGTTCACCAGATCCTTGCGGACGGTGACCCCGGGGAACATATCAGTGATCTTAGCGTCCAACGCGGTCAGGGAATTCCCATCCGCGTTGTGTTCAGGACTTTCAATCCAACCGTTCTGGCTCATACCCTGCTCATTCATTGTGTTACCCCTTACGGTCGCTTTCCTCTGTGCTCATCCAATTCAGTCGAAGAATCCGGCATCGTCGGCCACCACGCCCTGTTTGAAGAAGTATCGTGCCTTCTGGTCAAGCATGACCAGCACATTTGACCCATCTGTCTTCTCACGCAGGCGCAGTTCGATATTCGTTCCATTGAATCGTTCCGCGTCACTGGTCAGCATGAGCGTAGCCGTCACATGGCGTTCGCTTTTCTCCTGCCCGAGCAGATCGAAGGCGACCGGTGTCTCATTGGAGATGAGCACATCATTGCCTGCCGTATCGCGCCCCCACAATCCGGCCAATACGGTACGTGCGCGGATTTTTCCTCCAACGGGCTCGTTCTGGAAGAATTCCACAGTCAACTGTCTGCTGGAAAGCCTGTCGGTTCGTTGCAGAATAGTGAATTCCACAGGCCTCACATCGTCGGCCGCGGAACGCCCCTTACTGACATGCAGCACAGGAACGACGATTTCCTGCAATGCTGCTCCTCCATGCACATACTTCACACCGGCGCCCTGCATGCGCAAGCGCATGATGGAGTTCGGTACTTGAATGCTTATGCCTTCATTCCGAGCATCGTCCATTCCTATCTGCGCGGCATTGAATGTCACGAACGCACGACCCGGAGCAAGATTGGATCCGATGGAGAATCGCCTCTTTCTCACCCATACCGCATCGCCCTTGGGCTGTTCGCTCAGCCATTCCGTACCGTCCAAATCTCGGTCCTGATAGAGGAATCCGTGGTCCGCAGTGATGATCATGTTATGGACGTTGCCGCTGGCAAGTTTTTTGACTACTTCGCCCAGTTCCTTGAACGTCTTCTCGCATGCGTCTACCGTTTCCAATTCGGTTTTCTCCGCATCACCGGTGGCGTCGATATGGTTGTGATACACATACAACACGTTGCAGGATTTATATAGTTCTTTGATTTCGCTGACTTTCAGCTTTGTCAAATCGTCATATCTAATCGCTTTGCCGCCTACGGCCGAAAGAATGGCATCACGCGCTTCGATTCCTTTGGTGCTGCGTCCATCCGCGAGAACATACAAACGGTCTTTGCTGTCGAATTCGAGCGAGCCGTGCGGCAGCAACGCCGCCATGCCAAGTTGTGTATAGGATGGCAGAACGCTGTATTGCATGTTCAGTTTCGTACTGAAACGGCTTTCTCTGTCGATGCGTTCGGACAGTTCCTGCGCAACCTCGTAACGTAGCGCATCGGAAATGATCACGGCGATTTTTCTGCCGGCCTTCAAGGTCGGCGCGATTTCACGTTCATAGAAATTGGTTTGCGCGTCCATGTCTATGAACTTCCATTGGCTAAGCGTATCGACTTGTTTTTGCCATGCCTGGCCCAAATCCTGCTGATATGCCTCGTAGGCGCTTTGCAAATCATCGTCCACGCTCACCGCATCCGGGTTGGCGCGATGCCATGCGAGCACATATCTTCTGTATGCGCCGTCGGCCTTGTATAGCTTTTCAGCATACAGCTTCATCCCCTGCTCCGGCGAGCTGACGGTGCTGACGAGTTCACCGCATTCAGCCAGAACGGCACGGAGCCTGCTTGCTGCGGCAATGCACTCATATTGGTCGGCATATTCTGCATACCAGAGTTTTTGCTTGCGCCCGTTGATGATTCGTTGCACCTGGTCGTCCGTAATGGATTGCGATCCCAATCGTTCGAACAGCTTGTTGACGATCATCTCATCCACGTCGCGGAACAGGTCGCGGTCGGCAAGCTCTTCTACGCTCATGTCGGCGATTCGAGTGGACAGGTGCAGTTCCTCCACGGCATTCTCGGAAAGATTCTGCAGCACCGTGCGCATGTCGATGTTCTTATACCAATCGTCCCAGTCGCGAATAATGTTCGCATAAGCGGAAACGGCGTTCCTGCCATCGGAGAATCCATTCCATGCCAGCTGGAACAGCCATAGCACGAAGTCTTTCACCGTTGGCTCGTTGCCGGCATCAGTATCCACATCAAAACGATAAATGCGCCGTGTTCCAGTCCAATGGAACATGCTTAATCCCATGCGTTCGATCGCGGTGATACCGGAATCGTCACCCTGCGAATATTGTGTAAGCAGCTCAGCCCAGATGTCTTGCATGCTGTGCCGATCGTCTTTCAGTTGCAGCAACGTGGCGATCATCTTCGCCTGAAAATCGGTGACGTCGTCGTGCACGTTAAGACGTTTTGCGAAGCGCTTGGCGCGTTCTTCGCTGTCGAAGAACTTCGGTACACGCTTCATCCCTTCCAACCGCTCGTTTCGGGTGTCGGCGGAAGCTTCCGGCAGTGTTTCCGTAAGCGTCACGGCGAGTTTGTCCATGGTGAACGTGGGGCCGTATGCCAGTTCCAAATCCAACAGCCAGTTGTCTTGAACCGCCAGGTCCGGCTCCGTCAGATATACGAGGAATTTTTGATTCGGCTGCTCGTGGAACATGCGATAGCGCACGGTGAACGGAATGTACCGCCTGTCGTTCTCATCACCGATTTCCGGGGTGATGAGTTCAACCTCACGCAGTATCTCATCAGTGGTGCGCTCCCCCACCAACGTTTCCACAACATCCGCGTACTGTTTCTTGTCATCACGCCAGAACACGATGCGCCCACGCTCGCCTGGCTGGCTGAAACGTCTGGCGAGCAGTCTTGTTACTTGGCTATTCTCACTCATGCAGTTCCGTCCTTTTCTTCGCTTCAGCGTATCGAGTGGCGCGGGCAGCACCAATTTTCACTGCACTGCCTTCCTCTACCAGACTCTTCAATATTCGTTGAGCCTGCCTTTCCTGCACGCCCAGTATCCGTATGGCGTCAGAGATAGAAATGCTCGCATTCTTACGCAGCGCATCAAGAATACGCTCTTTCTGGGATGGAACCACTGCAATGGCGGCATTCGGAGCAGCACTCGTTTTTGAAGTTGCTCCTTCCACAATCCCGTCATCAGAAAGCGAATCCCGTCGTAATCCCGTCACAATCCCGTCATCAGAACCTGTCTCTGAGCCATTGCGATAAATGTTGATGCGCAGATCCATATCGCCGCCAAAGAATTCCGGTTCCGGCAATCCGGCATCGCGCACCTCCTGCATCACACGCAGGATGCCGCTCCCCCAATGCTCAATGTAACCCATGTACTCAAAGGCAGAGGCCAATGCCTCGTTGCGGATTTTCGAATAGCCCTGCTTCATGCGTTCAATGGTCTGCCCCATTGGCAAGCGCCCGGGCGAAGTGATCTCCAATCGATTATCGTAGATCGCGATCTGAATGCTTGAATGGTCGATATAGCTGCGATGCACTATCGCGTTGACAATCAGCTCTCGAACGGCGTCCGGTGGAATCTCGTACACATCCTGCCGGTACACGCCCTTGAATCTGGCACCCATATGGATGTTGCGCAACACATACTGGTAGGACTCTTCGATAAGCTCCTGCGGAGTGCCGACGAACTCACGTCGATCCACAAACACAGCTTTGGTGGTTCCCTTGAACACGCCGCATTGCACCACAGACCGGACGGCCTCATTACCAGTCAGAATCGCATAGGCGTTGGTGGGCACCAATTGCCCGTCTTGTTCCGCCAGCACGCCCCATTGCAGCAACTGTTTCTCCGTAACCGTTTTGACTTTCGAGGGGTCTTCGGCATTATCTTTCGCGGTTTTCGTCAGACTTGCGCACAATGCTTCAACGTCTTCTTCCGTTACGGACAGTCCAAGGCACTGTACCTGATCAAAGCTCCGGTTGCTGCCTTCGATGGTCAGCTCCCGGATAGTGGGCTGATCGGCTTGACGCGTGGTGCCAGCTACGCGGACGAACGTTCCTTGTTCCTGGCCGAGCGACTTGATATGGTACGGACGCTGCAAGCCGGGAGCGATCTCAGCCACGATAACCGTTTTGCCGTTCACATCATGCATGGTGATGTCGGGAATAATCAGTGGCTCGCAGCTATTGACGATGGCGTCCGAAATGGAGTCCATTACCGTGAACACCTTGTCTTCGGCAATACCAACCACACGGAGCGTTTGATCTTCGACGCCGAACACCAAACATCCGCCTTGTCCATTGGCAAACGCCACCGCGGTTTTGGTGTAGTTGATGCTCCTAGAGGGAGGCGTGAGCTTGTACTCCACATTCTTGGATTCGCCGCACAACAGTGTTTTAATACCCATATCTCACCTTCTTCGTCACCATTACGCAGCTCCTCCTTTGAAAGAAGGACTCCAAGTATCTGAGATGATACGCTTCTGCCTTGCTAAAGACACCAATGGACTAACTTTACCAATTCCAAACTTATCGATTAGATTCTGCAATAATTCTTCTACTCGCCATACATAAGGAATATCAGGTTGCTTAAATAAACACGTATAAAACTCAATAAATGCCTCCGCACATTCCTGCGGAATATCATCAATATTTTTAAGCATAATAAGGTTGATAAAATCCCGCCCCATAATTCTTGGGAAATTATCAGAAAGATACTTCATTCCTTCTTTAAGATGCTCATCCAACAGAGGAATTAGTTCAGCAAAAGCAATTCGCTCTTTTTCACTCCAGTTCCGTCCTTTGCCGGCATGACGATCTTCAATAAATCGATGGAGCCATAAATCCCACACCATATTCTTGCTTTTGGAATCAAGCCGGAATTTGAAAGCCCACACAATCCGGTCCATGAACAAAGGAGCATAAATGCCATTCCCAGCTGTCACGACTTTAGACAAAAGTTTCGCTCTCCGTTTATCTTCCAATCCAGCATAAGTAACTATCCAAAATACCTGTAAGAGAAAGCTTTGTTTCTTATAATCATCCAAATGAGACAGATATTTAAACTCATCAAGACAGCTCTCATAAAAAGCTATGTCAATAAGTCGAATATTAAGAATCGGATTCGGGAGCATCACATTCCAAATAAACTTCGTGCCCGCTTTTTTCATTAAATCAGGCAACCAGCTCTCTGTATTTTCCCGATCAAGCGAATGAAGCATATTGATATTTGTAAGCAATGCTGTCCAAACAAGCGGGGAGAAGTCACCTTCATCATCTACAAAACGACGAACCATCTTCTTTTCGAGATTATCAAGACCATTCCAAGAATCAGCTTCTTGCCTATATCTCCAACGGATTCTGCCCATCCAGAAATAAGCGAGTTTACCAGGCCAACAATTCAAGGAATATGTAACTGGATCGTTCTGCCATTGCTGATCTTTACTTGCGCTGAATGTCGAGCTATATCGTTCCCAAATTTGCAACGCGATATCACTCATTATCTGTAAAGTTTTCGCGGTAATCGTAGTCTTTTCCCCATCAATCTGTCTATTCAGGAAAAACGACACTGCGCTTACTTCATCTTGCCCCATCTTCGGCAATAGCTTCTTCAATAAATCAAGAACCAATATTTGTTCATCATCCAGGGATGCCTCACCCCACCCACGAATGATTGAGCAACTATATTGAACTGCGTCACTTTCTTTATGCCGATTGACAAGTTCCCAAAGAGTAAATCCCACCCGAGGATTATGCGAAACAACTTCAGAGATTTGATTATTAATACTCAAAGAATCAAATTTAACCGTTTTATCTTGGTTACCAAACATTTTTTCTTCGAGAACAGACGGACGATTCTCCAAAATATCAATAAATTGCTCATCAGTAATTCCAGTAGTTACACTGCAAACTCCTTCAGAATAAATATGGAAATCTGCATGCTCTCGCGGCAAAAAATTATATTTCCGAGCAAGCTCATTCTTCCACTTCTGAGCCTCAGGCCAATTCCCCATTCCACCATTCATATGCTTAAGAAGCCATTGAAGAACATCAAACTGCTCATAAAGCGCCGTTCGTTCATCAGAATATGTTTCCTTGAGGGAATCAAGTTTATTCCTCAGATATTCTAGTATGTTTTTCTTCGAATTCTCTCCCATGCTCGGAGCAGCTTCTTTAAGAACCATATAGACTTCATGATGGGCATCCAAGTCAAATAAATAATCATGTTCGAGAATCCAAGTGATTTTACGGTTCGCATCCCAATCCGAAAAAGCAATAGTATTAATCGCTAAACGTTTAAGAAGCGCAGACTCACTATTCCACCACCGATATATCAGACTATCCTGTTGATCTTTATGACCATGCGCATAATCACGAAGAATGTCGACAAACATAGATTGCAAATCAGACACATATAAATTCTGATCGCTAGGCTCTATCGATGGCCTACTTAAACAAGAGTATTCATTTTCACCTTGATAAGCTTGTAATAGAGCACTAGCTCTTTGTAAGCTGGATTCAGCAAGCAATGCCATCTTCTTCATGTCGAAGCTCAAATGATTATCAATCTCTTCTATCCTGTCATATGGCCATGCAATCTCAGCTCTAGGCCTTATGCCGTTCCCCCGGAAAGGCGCGGTCAGTTTTAAATATGGGCGAATAATGAGAGATAATATTTGAGGCGATATATCTGAATTGTAAAGTAATGATGGCTCAATAAATTCATCAAGAACACTTGGAGCGGAGTGGCCCTGCATGGAAGTCATTAAAACCGTAAAGACCGGAATTAAATCCCGTCTATCCCGATGGCTGATGCAATAACTGACACATTCATGCAATTGCTCAAATAACCAATCAGACATTGATGATTGCAACTTGCAAAGCACATACAGCACAAAATCCCGTTCTTCCGGCTTTTGCACAAAATCGACAAGGAACCAATCCAGCAGAATCTTCTCATTCTGAGTCTTTGGGCCTCTTTCTGTGAAAACTTCCCGGAGCGCGTCCGAACTCATCAGCCAAGATAGCCATTCCCTCTTTATCTTCGATTTGACCGTCTCTTCTTGACCTTCTTTTCTTTCAATAATGTCGACAAAACATTGCGCGCCCTCGGCTGTAGATAAAGCAGCGCTGGCATAGTCAAGATCAACAGCATCTTTCGGAACACCATTTTCGATAATGCCTGGTAAACGTTTTTCGTAAGCATTGTAATCCAAGGACATGTGATCAGCCCAAGCATTAATTGCCCTGACTAACGCACAATGCTTATTAGCTGAAGGATAGGCAATCGGAGTAATTCCATTGTGTTGCCATTCATTATCTCTTCCGTTCATATCCTCTTCAGAGAGGAAAATGTACCGAGGTCTGGCGTGGGACGAAATGCCCAATGCAAGATATCGCATAATGACATCGCCAAAGCTGTAGCCAATGAATACAACCGTGTATGTCTCAAATAGCTTAAGTAGAAAACGTGTCGCCCAGCCCTCTGAAAGGTAAGCCCGAGCAAAATCCCTATCGTCAAGGACTATTTCGCGATCAGGGCTATCCACTGAACCATGCAAGTACAACAATCCTGAGAAATCGCTGCCGATGGGGACAGCCGGTCCATAATAGCTTCTGCCTAAATCACAATTCTGCTTTTGCGCAGCTTCCTCAAGGAGAAGATCATAATTTGTTGTCACAATGCGCGGAGTTTTTACGCTACTAACGAGTCTGACGATAGCTTCGTGCGTGGAATTGCAATGAATATTATCACCACGCATGAGATCTTTAGTTCGCTTGTGAGCATTAAAATTATCAGGCAGCATCCCAATAAAACGATCCAACTGCTCACCATTATGAGGGAGAGGCTCATCTGCCTCTTCAGCAAGCTTTGTGGCTAACTGCTCATAAGAAGGCAGATTGGAGGGAGGATTAAATGAAACTCCCGCGCCGACAAAGAAAACCACTTCATCCTTCGCGGCGGCGTCGAGTAACTGTTGAGGAATATTTACATCTGCCGTGATCCACATAAGCTGACAACTACTCCTTGCCCAACGGATGAACGGGCCAGGTCCAGGTGGAGACTTCTTTGCGCTTCTTCTCGATAGCGGGGATGGAACGCAGGGCCTTGCCCATGCGCAGGTAGTTCACCAGCACACCGTCGTCCAAATCGATTTCCAGATTACGGGTAGCCAGCGGGTACAGGGTCTGATCCTCATAGTCCTTGCATTCAAGAACGGCCTTGTGCAGTTTGGCGGCCTGCTTCTGGTCCGCGGTACGGTCGGAACGCTCCAAACCATCGGCGATGTCGGCGATTTTGCTAGTGTAGTCACGCAGATAGTTGAGCACCACGTTCGTGGTTTTTGGCGTATACCGATGCAGATACACGAGCGCCTTGAATGAGCCTTTGTTGTTGGTTTGGCTGGAATACTGCCAGTAGATCGGACGATTCGAGTACATCTTCACGTGGTCGTTGTAGAAATCGTTCACGAAATACTTGCGGATGCTCTTGCCCAGCACCTGTTCGATGTAGGCGATGTTCGCGGCCAGATTCTCCTTGCCGAACGCCACGGTGAGGAACCTGCGGAACCGTGTCACGATATCATCTTCGAAGCAGTCCGTCTCCGTGACAGGAATGACATTGTCCGCGTCCGGTCCGAATGACGGATTCGGAATCTGTGCAAGGTAGTCATCAAGTGTTTCACCCTGCGAAGCGAGAATCAAACCAGGCTTATCGAGCGAATACCTGCCGAACATGCAGCCCACCGCATACGAAATGAGCTCCTTGACGACATCTTGAGCGAATTTCTCGTTACGCACTTCCGGAGTATCCTTCGGATATGCGAACGCGACGTTGCGCTTCAGCGACACGCGTTCCAACAGTACATCGCACGGCACGTCATCACGCACGCCATACGCATCTGCAACTAGCTCGTTATTACAAATCTCACGCTGACGCTGTTCCTCGGACACACGATTCCAGTACTCGCGAAGATGCGATACTGCATCTTCGAGCAAATCTCCCGCTTCTGCACCCTGATTAGGATCGAGCAACGTGAATAGCTGGAAATCCCACGATGTCTCAAACGAATCCCAATCCCTTTCGCTTGTAGATACAAGTTCTTTCTCACGATCACGCCAATTATTTGAAATACCAAATTTGCATGGAAGTGCTCGAATTTGCCCTACTTCAAAATTAAGTGTTGGCGATAACGCTTGCATGATAGTCAAGGCTGTCGTCGAATTAAGAAAGCAGTTTAGCTCAGACAATAAGGTCGAGTCTGATAAGGCAACAGCAGCATCGCTATACGCGAATCCATGGCGGCGTCTCCGGAAAGAAGGCTGTCCAGAAGTGATTTTTGAACACGCCAGCGCATTTTTGAACGTTATTTCACGGTTCCGTGGAGTAGAACCGGGGAAATCAAAAAGCTTCTTTCCGTTTCCTGTCCAATCGACAACATACTCATTATTCCCAGCCCAGCGTCGGAAATCACCTCCCTTATCACATGGAACCCATTTTTGTGGAGAAGTTTCTGCTAAAGCAACTCGATCAAATTGAATTAACTTCTTATAGCATTCCCACCAAAATCGCAAAAACCGTGCATTGTCGCCGGTGGTGACGCCCTTAGCGACATCGCTGATGTCGCTCAGGGCGTCACCACCGGCGCCCTTAGCGATTTTTCTATCGAACACCTTAAAAATAGCCTCAGACAGCCAATAAACAATTGGCGAGCCAGGGATTTGCGCGAACTCGTGCTGGTTCACCTCGAAAAAATACTTGCGCATACCCGAATGGGCAGATTGCTCATTATTGTGCGCTTCGATAATTTCCAATGCACGAGGACCTTGCTGCTTCGCTCCTATAAAATCACTAAGCCTGACAAATGCACCCTTCCTATCGCTGCGACCCTTTCCTAGAGTGAAAGTACAAATAGGCACGGTGGCACCTTCGAATCCGGAATATTCCAGTTGAATCAATGAACTGATGTGTTCCTGTCGGATAATCCGTTGACGCATCTGCTCATAGGAAGATATGAACATCCACACGTAAGGAGTCATGAAGCCAAGCTGCCCATGCTTAGGCACCAACTCAAACAGTCTATAAATGAATGCCGCAAAGAGATCAGCCCTGCCATCCTCATAATGATCCTGCACGAAATGTTTGAGCTCGCCGCTCATATTCTTTGCGCCCATATATGGCGGGTTCGCCACCACTGCCGCGTATTTACGTGCGAGGTACCTTGTTTGAGTAAATACGTCCTCTGTATGTTCACGCAGAAGTGGGTCGAACAACGTATCGACGCCATCCTCGCTTTCCGGTGATGACGCCGCCAATTCAACAAGCTCCTGTGGCGGCTGAATCAGCGAACCGTACACGTCCGCCTTCGCATAGGTGTTCCATACCGTGGAGTCCAGATTCACCTGGTATAGGTCATTCAGCTCGGCGACTTCGTCTTCCTTGAACGCAATCGGCACAATGCGCTGAATATTCGGCTCCACCTGCTTCTTGAAGAATCTACGGGAACGGGAACGAGCCTTCATGGTCAGAGCGAAGGCGGCAAGGCTTGCGGCTCGTTCATCGATTTCCATGCCGTACAGGTTGTACTTGAGAATCAGGCCGGGAATATCGCTCGGCGCATACCCCTCCTCCTCGTAGATCTCATACAGCAGGTCGAACGCGTAGGTGAGCATGTGGCCGGAACCGCATGCGGGATCGCAGACGGTCAAGTCCTCCGGGGTCTGGATTTTGAGAATGTCCTCATCCCCGGCGGCATCATTCTCTGAAGGCCAGATGTAATAATCCCAGTTCTTGTACAGCTGGCTATCCGGATGCGACTGCATCCAAAGCCCGCCAACCGTGTTCTGCACCAGGTAGCGCACGATCCAATCCGGCGTGAACAGCTGGGTGGCTGCGGGAATCTCATTGGCTCCGGCTTTGTGGTTCTTCTTGAACCCGTCCATCACCTCGTTCTTGCGTTCCGAAATGTAGTACTGGTACAGCCAGCCGATGATCTCCACATTGCCGGACGGATCGTCAACACCGCAATCCTCCGGAGTCATGACCTCCACCGCATTCCTCAACACGGAACCCTCGGCGAGCAGATCAGCTGGCATGAGCAGTTCATCCACTCTGCCGGCCTCCTTGCCGACGTTTTCAAACATGAACGGCAGGTTACGATTCCAGAACCGGCATTCGGATTGCAGCAACAGACCATAAGCCAGGCCCTGCGGATCATCCGCCAAAATGGAACCACTCAGCAATCCTTCAATGCGCTCTTTGGCCTTATCATTCACCCGCAACGAGAACACCCTGCTGTCATACTCGCCTCGTTTCGCCGCTGCAAGCACTTCCGGCAGACCATTCGTGCTGGTCAGGCCAGCTGGAGAGACCACCGGCGTGCCAGTGAACCCGTGCACATCCATGTAACGGAACGCGATGATGCGGTTGAACCACCGGTACGCATAACGCTCCACCACATGCTTGCGGCCCTCTACGCCGCCACCGGCACGCTCGATCTCACGCTGCAGAAAAGCGAACGCACGCGGGTCGTCAACCTGGGCGTCAGAATTCGGCACCAATGCGGCGTCAAGCCGGGCCCTCACCGCATTCATGAGCTGGCGGCGCGCATCCGTTGCGAAGGCTTGCAGTTTCGACGTGTTCATAGCAGGATCTTCTTTCCATTCTCAATGGCGGCGATAAGCTCACGGCGGTAAGTATCAAGGAAGTCATCCACATCATCCTTGGTTTCCAAAGCGTCCTTGGTGTGAGGCCTGCTGATGGTAGCGAACGACACGGCCACGCGCGGGGTTTCCTTTTGTTGCGATTCAGGAATGTTTGCATCCATCGGCGTAGTAGCTGTAGCAGCCTGCGCCTCTCCTGCGAGCGCGGTCTTCGGTCTCGGCGCGGAGGCTGCTAGCGTGTTGATGAGTTGCGGGTAAGTGCGTTCGCTCAGTTCGTGTACGCTTTCGCGCATTTTGTAGATGAACGGTATGCGCTGCATGCGTTCCGCCACTTGGTCCAGTTCTGTCTCGACCTTGGCTTGCGCGGCTTGTGTTGCATGCTGATATTCGGTGGAATCGTGGATTCTGGCGCGAATATCTTCCACGTCGTTAAGCGCGTTGGCGCGTTCGGTTTGGATGGTTGCGTCTGTTGCCTCACGCAGATCGTCAATGGCAGTCTTGAATTTATTGGTTTTGCGGAAGATGTTCGGGTCGTTTGCCAGCTGTTCCGCGGATTGGTACAGGCTTGCTGCCGTAGTGCCAGATACATAGTCGATGTTTGGCTTGTTGTTTTTCAGCCATTCCAATCCGTCTGCAAGAATCCTGGATTGGGAACCGTTGAGGAAAGCGACAATCGGGTCGATTACGTCTTCTTTAAACTCGAGCAGTTCTTCGGAACCGTTTTCGGTTTCTTGTGCGGTGAAATCGCCAAGCAGCCAGTCCTCACCCATTCCGGAGGCATAGTTGATTTTCTCAATGGCCTTGTCGAGCTGCTGCACAAAGCCGAATCGGGCATTGCGCACGCGCAGCTGGGTCAAACTCTCCGCCTCCCACTTAAGTCGCGTGGTAACGGCCTCCGCCAGATCAATCGCATTCGATGGCAGGTCCGCGGCGGTGAGCCCAAGGAAATCCCTGGCGAAGTCACGCAGCTGTGAAACTTTTCTCGTGTCGAATACGCGCGGTAGATCCACTCGGATGGAGTCCTGCTTTTTCGTTTCCCTAAGCACGCGGGCGGCCTCGCTGCGCTGCACCGGCTTGCCGTCCAGCGTCAGCGTGATTCTGTCGGAACCATACAGGTGGCCGATGCATGCGAGCGTGGCGGCGTACGGCCAACCATAGGGAACGCTGCCGTAGGCATCAAGAAGGCTCTTGACGGTGGCGACCATGCCTTTGCCTTTGTCACGACTGACCGCGGCGAACACATCATCGGCGGGAACGTCGAGTTTGTCTTGCACTGCGTTCAAGCCGTCGAACGTGCCAGGCTGATGCTGTGTGGCGTTCATGATAATCCGGGCGAGATCCGTTTCCTCATATCGTTGCCCGCCGAGCAGGGAGAAGTTTGTGTAATACCGGCCGATAAGCGTTCCAAGACCTTCCGCCATACGGGCCTGCACCTCGGTGGATTTCACTTCCACAGTTCCGCCGTTATAGTCGAACTCGCCATTGGCCGCGGCTTTGACGATGCGGGTACGCAGCTCCGTGTAAAGCCTTTCATTGGCGACGCTCTTGCGGGAGATGATCTGCTGGCGCACTTCTGACTGGCTGTTCTTGTCGGTGCGCATAAGGTACGTGTAGGTTTTCACGTACATGCGCAGATCATCGAACAGTGTTCTGTCGGACATATCCAACAGCAAAGTGATGGTGTCGCGCATACCCATGCCCATGCGAATGGCATCGGCACGGTCCTGCGCATTGGTCGAAGTGACCACGTTCAACCAGATGGGCTGTTGCGCGGACTGTTGCACCCCATCGATGCGCAAACCATAGCGGAACTGCGCACGCTGCTCACCGTATGCCACTGTCATCTTGCCGAGCACATCACTGACCAGGATCTTCTTCAGCTCGTCGATTTCCTTGCTGGAGTCGATGTCCGTGTTTTTGATCTCCTGCTCAATATCCTGCTCTTCGTTGGTCAGGTAATTGTAGGTATCTCCCACACGCTGCACATACGTGTCTTTTTCCAACTCTCCCAGAACATACTTGATGTTCCTTTCCAGTTCCATCACGTCCATGTCGAACTGGTCGGTCAGCAGAATGCGCAGGTTATGCGGTGTAGTAGGGAATCCGTCGACATGCTTGACCAGCAGCAGCACCTTCAGCAGGCGTACGCCCAGTTCCTTTATATCGGAGCCAAGTCTCTTTTCAGCTTGGTTGATGCGGAAGTTCGAGGTTGATTGGATGGCGTCGGCAATACCGTCATATAGTTTGTCGAACGGCATCAGGGCCCCGACCATCTCATTCTGGCTGGACCGCAGCGTGCTGCTGATGGTGGAAAGCATGGACCGTTCACCCACAGATGCGTGGCGCCCGGAGAACATGTTGTAGCGGCTCATCTCCCGCAGCACGTTCTGGAACAATTCGAATTCATAGTTCACGAACGGATACGACGCGATGAAATCGTCCTTGCCGTATGCCTTGTTATTACTGAATTTCGAAGTCTCACGAGTGAATTCGAACATGGTGCGCAGGTTCGCGTTCTGCTCATCCCACAGCTCGTTCATCACCGACTCATATTCCGGTTTCTTGGTCAGCAAGCGCTTCTGAATGACTTCCACCACGTCGGCGCTGTTGAGCTTCAGCTTGATGGAGAACCTGCCCTGGATCTTCGAAAAGTCATAGCTTTGCTGCTTGGTCCGATCACCGACGATGGTATCCATGTCTTCCTGAGAGGTGACCACTACCCATGCACGCCCGTTGGTCTTGACGGCAAGATCCTCGGCAATGGATTGCAGGGACAGCATGAGCTCCCTGTTCTCACCGATGAACTGGCCAACCTCGTCCACGAGGAACAAGATACGGCGGTTCGGTTCCTGATGGGACAGCCATGCGTTCACGTCGTCTGCGAAATCGCCGACCGTCATCGTATACGTATCCTCATAGCGCTGGATGATGCTGTCCTGCTCCGGCTTGCCCGTCACCGCGGCATAGGCTTCGCAGATCTCATCATCCCATAGCACGGCCTCGTCGCGCCCCTCGCTCCACGGTTTGCCAGCCGCTTGTTCGAATTCATGTTTGAAATCGTCAAGGTAGCCGTTGTTCGCCAGATCACATTCGAATTTCGCGACAAACGGATTCTTGCCATAGAAGCCACGCGCCTCATCGAATACGCGGACAAAGGCGTACAACAGCGCATCAGAGGCATTGGATTTATCTGCCTTCTGATCGATGTTAAACAGAATCGACGTGGCAGGAATCGTCAAGGTCTTCTCAAGCTGCCCTGCAAGCATCTGGTCATCCTGCGATTCGGCTTTGCCCATAAAGGTACGAACAATCTGCTCACGATTCATGGTCGGTTTATTGCCCTTGTCGACGAGTTCGGCCGGAACCTCGCCCAAAACGTGTGACAGCATCTTCAACAAGTGCGATTTACCAGAACCAAAGAAACCGGAAATCCATGCGCCATTCTGTTCGTGGTTCGACGGGTCGTTGTATGCGTCAAGGAATTTGGCCAGATTGCGGCAAATCTCCTCCGTAAGCACATACTCGTTGACCTCATCGTCAAGGTTCTTCTCATCATTGGCCTTGATCACACCATTGATATTGCGGTCAATGTCCTTGCTGAACAACTCCTTGAAGCTGATAGCGCTTTCCCCGTTCATCTGCGTTCCCTTCTTCTTTGAACGAATACTTCGCAAGCGTTACTCGCATTCCACCTGAATCGGCAAAACAACCCTTAGGCCGTCATTCCTGTCATTCCTCCAGTCGCACACTCATCTCACGCAGATTTTGCGCACGATAATAATTATCCCCAGGCAAACAGCCGAATAGCGACATGACCGACCCCGCGGAAGCGCTTCTCGTAAACGTACCCGGATAGAACAGCACCAATGGGCGATCATCGATGCGCCCTTGCAACGCGTTAAGCAGTGTATGCGCACGAATATACGGGTAGACCTTGCCGATTCCCGTAATGAATACGATATTGGCTCCACCCTCGCTCTTGGCCTGCTTGTAATGATCACGAATGGTATCAGGCAACTGAGCCGTATCCGCGCCCAACACGTTATCGAGCAGTCCTAAAAACTTATCCGTATGCGCATCCGACGAGACTTTTCTGTGGCGTTTTGCCTCCCTATTAAGCACACGATCCAGAATGCCACGATTACCAAGAATCTCCAGAACAACATCGAATAAATCCAGCGTGAGCACCTGCGGAGCATAATCGCCATCATATTTCGGCGTCATCGTCTGCAGCTGACTCACCAATTGCCTGATATGTTCGGCGACCTCAAGCTCCTGCCTAGGCGGATAGTCATAAATGTAATAAGGCTGCTCACCGGCCAATCCACTATTGGTTCTGAACGAACGGGACTCCATGATCTCGCGCAAATGAGCGAAATCAGCATCAATGTCACGGCGCTCATCGGCAGCTTCAACGCCTGCGATGAAATCGGTCATGCTATCCCCCATTCGTACTCACAAGGATGATTCACGCATCGGGAAAAACCCGAACGAATCTGGTCTCTTCATAAGGATATCCGCCAAAGAGGGACTGGGTAGGAAGGAAACCACCGTGTCGGAATTTTTATCGAACAGATGGGCCTCAACCATGGCCTTGAACAGATTGGACCGGAGTTTCTTCGCCGTTCCCTCGCTTATGGTTTCCAGCTCAGGATGCCATGTAGCCTTGTTCGCAATGAAGCGAGCATAATCCTCGAAATCAAGATGCAGGTTCCCTACAAGATAATGTTTTTTGAGCACTTCACCAGCGAATTCCCCGACGATTGCATAATAACGGCACATCGCGATCCACATAAGTGCCTCGCGGTCGGATATGGAGGAATCAGGACCTGCCAAATATGCAAGCTCCCCAACCGTGAGCGCACTGAGCCGCCTAGTAGTCTCCGCCACAACGCGCCTGTTTGCGGAATCCGTGCGAATCGCAAGAACGTTTTCCTCGACGGCCTGTTGGCGAATCGCGGCAATGGACTTGCCCACCTCGGTTTGGGAAGAACACTCAGCGTCGCCGCCGCCTGCATGATTCAGATGATTCAGATACATTTCCGCAAGCGCCCGGCCCTGCGAGGCAAGAAGTCCGCCGACAGTGAAGGAAAGCCGGTACCGCTCCCCCTGCGTCGCTTCCGCACCGTACGAGCCCGCCATGCATATTCCTCCCTTTGCTAAGACACAAGAATATTTCAGAATATTCCTAGGTCTGGAAGTATCGGCGTATCAACCCTAGTGCGGAACCGTTTCGGTACATCTCGCGGAACCTCTTATGATATGCAATCTCCGCTGCTCAGGTAACAGGCAATATAGATGATGCGCAAACTCAATAATCAGAATAACGGAATGAATTGAAGCCAAAGGAGACATATCAAGTTTCAGCAAAGTTCGTAAGGCAAGAGCGACTGCACTGTCGGCACGTACGAAAAGAAGCACAATCTTTCAACCGGCACCATTCGGAATAAGGACGGACGAAAGGCCCGTAAGGGCAAGACGCTTGCGACGCTCCGTAAAGAAAATGGAAGGGGCGCCACGACCTATCGATCTATTGGCGTCGCGCCGTCATCCTTGTCGTCTTTCTCCGGAAAATCCACCCACACTGCGCCCTCTGGCAGCCCGTCGTTGTCTTCCGGAATCGGAATCAGCCCGAAGTCGTAGGCTTCGGTGCCGTTCTCAAGTATGAAATCGCGTAATTGCCTATTGAACTTGCATTTCCCAAACGTAGGCCGACCTTGGATTTCTGAGAATGTCGTCTTGCTGCAGAATCCAGCTCTGTTGAAGTTCACATCACGCTTAAAGGCTACCCCACTGAAGTACGTGCTACCTTTGAAAGTCGCTTCGATGAAGCCTACGCAACCTTTGAATGTCGCGTCAATAAGTTCTGTGTTCCCTTTGAATGTCGTCCTGCAGAAATCTGCGTTACCTTTGAATATCGCACCGCTGAAGCTCGCTAGACCTTCGAAGACCATCCTTCTGAAGTCCGTAGCGTATTCGAAGGTTGTCCCGCTGAAGTCTGTGAGACCTTTAAATGTCGATTTACTGAAGTATGCGTCTCTTTTAAATATCGCTTCGTTGAAGCGCGCTTCACCTTTGAAAATCGCTTCATTGAAGTGTACTTCACCCTTAAAGGTTGCTCTACTGAAGTTTGCATCGCCTTTGAAGATTGTGCCGATGAAGACCACATAGCCTTCGAATGTCGCTCTTTTGAAATTAATGTGGTCCTCGAATTTGGATCTATTGAAGTTTAAACCACGTACGAAAGTGATGTCCATGAGGTCCACGTACTCGTGGAATGTGACCCCATGGAGGTCGAACGCGCAGTCGCACCACAGCTGGTCATCACGCACGATTTGCCGCACGCGAATCTCTCCATTGTCGGCTTTTCGTTCTTTGAGAAGATGGTTTCGCATGACGGCAATGATGGTGGATTCCACGGCCTTGTCCGAGTCTCCGGACCTGGGCTGGTCCGTCGCCGGCTTGCCGTCCGCTCCGAGGGGATACGTCTCGCGGTCGGAACGCAGGTAGCCGCACAGGATGTCCACCACGCGCTGACGGTATCCGCCACCATAGGTGTCCGCGACGTCCGTCAGCGCGTAGACACCTGCGATGCGCGTGGAGGCCCTGTCAGAACCCAATTGATCGACAGCGTCCTGCATCTTCGTGTTGACGAGGCGGCCCTTCTCTCGGTCCTCCTCTCGTTTCGCGCGCTCCTCATCCCGTCCGGCTTGTTGCCGTTCCTGGTACTTGATCACCAAATAGGCCACCGCGCCCACGCCGCCGACGATCGTCAGGGAAGTTGCAGCGATGCTCGCCACGCATTTCCCTGGCTCCGATGTCAGATGCCACAGACAGCACATGACGGCTGCGAACGCAAGGATAGCGAGAACGACCCATGCGACGATTTTGCAGAGCAACGGCCATCCACCTATCGAGTCCTTCCATCTCTGTAGCAACGTCTTCTTCTGAGGTGGCTGCATCGTTTCTCCCTGCGTTCTATCTTCCATGTTCGTCATCATAGGCCTTCTTCTTCCATCATCGTTGACCATGAAACCGATAAACACGGAATACGCTACACGGCTGTTATTCGTTTCCAGTCCAAGTAAGACGGCCACAACCCACTCTGATGTCTTTCAAATACTCAGACACTCCTCGCGGCGCAGTTTCTTGAGTGGGATCCATCCTCGACCATATACACCAGCCGGTTCACGGAATCAATGCACCGGCTCCACACGCTCTGCGATTCCCATTTGAGCGGCTCAGACTTGACCATACCCGCGAACGGGAAACATATCGTATCGAGCATCAACGCGCTGATGTGTCCGGGTATCCTCCTGTCCCAGGTCTGCCAGTACAGATAACATCCCCATGAGTTCTCGGTTCAACGCGGCACAGATATGATTCCGGAGCCTTACGGAAATTGGTGTACGCAACCGCCGTGACCATGGCAATCTCCTCTTCAATCCGACAACATATGTACAGAAAGTGGTACAGCCAAAGCCGAGGAGACTCAATCCCAAGATTCGCCACGGGAGGCGTTCGCCATCCCCTCACAGCCCCACGTGTGCCGCATGATCGCGAACCGTGCCCTCCTCATCCAGACTGACAGACGGGAAACCACTCGAATCATCAAGAAAGTCACAGATCAGCCGCCACTGGCGCCGGCTTATGCCAATACGCTCGTCCGGCCTCACCATGAGCACCGGTGCCGCAGGCTCCAGCGACTCGATCTGCGTTTTCGACGTGGAATAACACTCCTCGTCATCAATCCAGACAATCGGCAACGGCTCCTCCTGCCGTCGTTCGAACCGAACGCGCGACATAATCTCCGCAAGCTTGCCCGTCAACCTTCTCTCATTGGTGACCGGATCATACCAGATAACAGTCCGTTCAACCCCGGGATCCCAGCCAAGCATGGGGTCAAGCACCCTTGAGCAATACGGCTGCCATGTGGTCAGCCAGTTCAATTCGGCACTGCCGGAAAGGGCCAGTTCATGCATCATGCCGGCAAGCTCGCGTGACCAGTGCACGCGGAACCGCCCGCGCCCTGTACGCACCTGCTCGTTACCGGTCAGCGGAAACGCACGCGCGGAATCGTACAGTTCCTTACGTGGGTCGCCTTCCTTCAGCCATTGCGTATGGCCGACCCCTCCCCGCCGAAGCGCCTTGTCATCGGGGAACGCGTTCAGCACACCGTCAAAATCCGTGTAGATCACCGCCCGAACCATTACGCCTCCTGGTAAGCCCTAATCCTGCAGCGTCCTGTAATTATTCACTACTATCTACCGGACAAATCAAGCCGGCCTATTTTCGCTAGTTGCTTTATTCGTGGCAGCCGAACGCCAAAACCCGAAGTATGAGCGTTGGAATTCCAACGCTCATACTCGCCATAATCGCCAAACAGTGCCACAAACAAGCCAACAAGCGTTTTTTGGGGAGGGTCATTCGCGTGATGTTGCGCTCTATCATTGATAAAAACATCCAGCAACCGCATACCGTAAGGAATCACATGCGCTATTTCACTTCGGACACGCATTTCGGCCACCCTCTGGTCACCGCACTGCGCGGATTCCTGAACAATGGCAGGCTCCGCGCCGAATACCGTGATGTCTGGCAGGCGCAGGGTCGCGCCGCCGCGCACGCATGGATCAAACAATATGTGCGCGACAATCAGACGTCGTTCAAAGCAATCTGCGACATCACACGCCATGAGAACACCATCATCGGCAACATCAACGAGACCGTCGGGCGTGATGACGAGCTATGGATTCTCGGCGATCTCTCCTACCGTTGCACCGTCGAGCACACGCTCGACTGTCTACGCCGCATCAACTGCCGCCATCTGCACCTGATCATCGGCAACCACGACCGCAACTTCCGTCTCCGCTCCAATGACGCGCTATACGAGAACGTGTTCGAGACCATCGACGACTACCGTGAGATCGACATGGAGCTTCCCGTTCTCGACGGAACCGGCAAGCCGACGGCCGCAACCACACGGCAGACCATAGGCATGAGCCACTTTCCCAGACTCTCGGCATTGACCGAAGAACACGGCAACTGGCCGGAAAACTGGAACAAGTTCGCCGATGTGGCACCGACCACCGAAGGTTGGCTGCTCTATGGTCACACGCATCAAGGCATTCCAGACGGCACCGATCCGCTCAGCGTGAACGTGGGGCTCGACGCATGGGATTTCAAGCCAGTCAGCGAGCAACAGATCCTCGCCTGGTTCACATTCCGGCACGCCGACCAATCAAAGTAAATTCCCCCGAGCATGCGTCATCGTCCGGAGACAAAGCGGGTGAGGACTCCCGACTTGGCCAAGGCTCGGTAGAGGATCCACGAGCCGAACCCGGCGAATACGGCCGCGCTCAGCAGCTCGCATGCCGTGCCGATAAGGCCGCGCGGGCTGAAGAACGAAAACGCCTGGTAGTAGAAGAACAACAGGTAGAAGTTGTATACGATGCCGATCGCCACGGATGACAGCAATGTGACGCCAAGCGTCCAACGGCGGTAGCGGAACACCGCGAACACCGTTTCGGCGGCGAGCGCCTGCACGAACGCGATCACTACCAGACTCACACTGTATTTCGTGCCGAGCACCACTTCCACGAACGAGGCGACTAACAGCACGTAGGCCGACGCGCCCAGTTTGCGTACGATCAGCAAGCCCAGTGTGGCGGGGAAATAGAACAATGCGTGCAGCAGTGCCGCGGAGCCTGGAAGTATCAGAGTCAGTAAAGGAAACAAGCCATAGGACATGCCATCGAACACCCAGAACATCACGCCGGACATTACGCCGACGGCCGCTCCGACGGCGATGTCGACGACACGCCATTTCAGGGATCTGCGTGTTTCCTCCGTTGTTTGCGGAGCATGCTTCAGCATCGGGATGCGTGGTTTTTGGGTAATCGTTTCAGAGGATGGCTCTGCCATGATGAATCCTTGCCTTGGTTGACGCCGCGCACCGTGAGTTGGAGATCGCGGCGGTCGCCGTGGGCCGTTCCTCGACCTGCGCGGCCCGGGCAGGAACGACGCGCGCCATTATACGGCCTATTGTTGCCGAAAATGTTCCATGCTCCGAGTTCCGGCCGTTTTCGCTCCTCAACGCATAGGAAATTCGCCGCTCGCTGGCATGCATGATGCCATGTGGGAAAGCCAAGAAGCCGAGCATCCAATCCAAAATGCGTGGCTTCTTGCTTGAGCAAGCACTGTTTCAGTGGGGAATGACTTCAGCAACGTCCTTCGTACAGGAAGTAAGACATGGGCTCGTCATCCGCCAAAAGGCTTGTCGTGCCGACCGTCAACCCGCTGGACGAGCTGTCTGTCGGATTCGGCCGCGAGGAACCATCGTTCCGGTCATCACGTTCGGCTTTGCGGATTAGTCCGCGATGGTCGTAGAAGCCGACATCGCATGTGCTGTCGGTGAACAGGAAGTATTCGCGCAGGCCGGCGTCATGGAATACGCCAAGCATATGGTTGAACAGTCTGCGCCCCACTCCCATGCCTCGTGCGGCCGGGGAAACGACGAACAGCACCACTTCGGCCTCGTATTCCTTGCCCGCGTCATGTTTCAACGCCTCGTCGGCCTGCAGAATGGCCAGCTGCGCAAGCAGACCGTGACGTCCCTCGTGGCTTGCCAGCAACGGCAACGTGAGGCAATGTCGGCGCAGCATATGGCGTGTCCGCTGCCGACCGGTGATATCCGAACGCAGCGATCCGAGAATCACGCCGAGCACCTGCCCATTAAGTTCGGCCACGTATGCTTTGGTGGTGCGGGCCAGGCAATCCTGCATGTCGATTGCGGCAAGTCGATGCATGTTGCGCAGACGGGTCGCCTTGCGTAGTTCGGCGCGATGCTTGTCTGGGCCTGACGTCTGTCCGACCTCGTCATGCGTGTTGTGTGAATCGTTACCATCGTCGTACCATGCGAGCCGTATCAGCTCTTCCAAAGCGGGAAAATCGGTGCGACGCAACGGACGGATGGTAGGTGTTTCACAAGTCATGCAACCATCCTATACCTCGCCCCTATCGAAGATGCGCTCAGGGCAAATGCGAAAGAATCGTTCGCATTCGGGCACGGTACGGCACTCTGCGGGAACGATTTCATTACGCTGATACACGGTATGAAGTGATGTAGGACGATGACGACACGAGGCTTGCGATGAAGATGATGCTGCGACGGCTGGCGATTGTGGTGTGTGTTACGCTGGCGTTGCTGTCGGCGGCCTACGCGTTCGCCGTGTTGAGGACGCATTCGGGCACGGGATTTTGGAAGGTCTGGCTGGTTCTCGCCGTTGTTTTCGCATTGCTGGCGATTGGCATCGCATGTCACTGGTGGGCGGCGCTTCCCCGGATCATCAGGGGCGCCATCATCGCTGTGGCGGCCATCGGCATTGTCGCGTTTTGCACAATAGAGGGTTGCATCATCGGCAATATGAACGCTCAGGGCGAACCGGATCTTGATTATGTGATTGTGCTGGGCGCGCAGGTGCGCGAGTCAGGCCCCAGCAAAGCGTTGCGCTATCGGCTGGACAGAACCATCGATTATCTGGAGGAGAATCCGGATACCATCTGCATCGTTTCCGGCGGTCAGGGCCATAACGAGCCGTTCTCCGAAGCGCAGGGCATGGCCGATTATCTGCAGAAGCATGGGATTGCGGAAAACCGCATCATCCAGGAGTCCAAGTCGGAATCCACTATGGAGAACATCGTCAACAGCAAGAAGCTCATGCGGCAGGAGAACGCTTCGGTCGGTATCGTCACCAATGATTTCCACATGTTCCGTGCCTTGCAGATCGCACATGCCAATGGTCTGAAGCAGGCGCAGGGCATCGCGGCAAGTTCCCCGAAGGACATGCTGGTCAACAATATGGTCCGTGAGTTCTTCGCCGAAATCAAATTCCTGTTCTCATAGCCGCCAATCAGCGTTTCAGTGCCCGTCGTCACTACGCAAGATGCGTGCCGCGCGGCAGCCATTCCTTCTTCGGCAGGGTTGCGAATGTGGGCCATTGTTCCGCAGCGGCACCGGCCGCGTCCAGCCGACGTTGGAAGCCGGGCCATTTCGGGTCGGCTTCCAACAGTCGTCCGAGCAGTATGGCGGTGGCGTGAGCGTCGCTTAACGCGCTATGCGCATCCTCGTTGGCAATGCCGAAATACTCGCAGCAGTCGGCGAGCTTGCCCCGTCCGATCAGGGAACGCGACAGTTTCATCGTGCACAGCATGGTGCTTTGATCGACCGGAATGGAAGCTCCCATACGCGAGTATTCCGCAAGTAGGAACCGTGAATCGAACGACACGTTGTGTGCCACGAACACGCGTCCGGCGAGCAGGTCGCGCAGCTCATGCGCGATACCTTCGAAATCGGGAGCATGCAGCAGTTCGCGTGCGGTAATGTGATGCACCCATGAGGCGCCGACACTGCGATCGACATGAATCAGCGTCTCATGCTCGTCTTCGAGCGTACCGTCCGGAGCCACATGCACCAGGCCGATTTCGATGGCCCGGTCGCCTTTTGCGGGACTTAAACCCGTGGTTTCGAAGTCGACTACCGCATATCCTTGAGAATTCATCACACCTGCCAGTATATAGGTCCGGTTAAGGTCCGGTTAGCTATCTCTGCTGCTCGTCAGACGTTCGCCGAAGCGGCATGCGCTATGGTTCGGATATCGTCTGGAGTCGTTCGGCAGCATCCTCCAATGAGTCGGGCTCCCGCGTCGATCCATTGCGGTACCAGATGGGCGAAGGCCGGTTCGGAACCGGTGGGATTAGGCGACCAGGTTTTGGTTTTCGGATCGTAGATGTCACCGTTGTTCGGATACACGATGATCGGCTTGTCCGTAACCTGTCGGATGGCCCGAATTGCTGGAAGCACACGATCACGACGGCCAAACCGGACACGGACACCAATACCAGATAAACCGTGGAAGCGGCCACGACGCTGGACAGCAATGCCAGCAGACCGCCGATCATGCTCAGGCAAAGCGCGGTCATCGGCACTCCCCTGCTATTGGTTTTGGCGATGTTGTGTGGGATCATGTCTTCGTTCGCCAAGGACCACAGCATGCGTGTGGAGGCGTACAACCCGGAGTTCGCAGCCGAAAGAATCGCGGTGAGCACAACGAAGTTCATCACGTCGCCGGCGAAAGGCAGACCAATGGAGTTGAACACCAGCACGAAGGGGCTTTCGTCCACACCGGCGTCCTGCCAAGGAATCAGCGAAGCCATGACCACGATGGAACCGATGAAGAAGATGACGAGACGGAACAGGGTGGTGTGGCTCGCCTTCGGGATGGCTTTGTCAGGATCTTTGGTCTCGCCGGCCGTTACGCCGATCAGCTCGGTGCCGGAGAAGGCGAAGTTCACCGTCAGCATGGTGGTGAACACCGGCATCCACCCGTTGGGGAACAATCCGTCCTTCACGAAGTTCTCGAATAGCGGCGCATGGTCATACCCTTGAATCGGCAGCACGCCGAACACCGCGCAACCGCCTATGAGGATGAACAGCACGATGGCCGCCACTTTGATGAAAGAGAACCAGAATTCGGTTTCCGCGAAGAAGCGCACGGAAAGCGCGTTCGAGGTGAAGATCACCACGATGAACAGGGCACTCCAAATCCATACCGGCGTGCCGGGGAACCATTTGCGCAGATAAGTCCGGCAGCGGTGAATTCGGACCCCAATGCGACCGTCCAGGTCAGCCAATACAGGATTGCGACGGTGAAGCCTGTTCCAGGACCGATGAATTTGGTCGCATACACATGGAATGAGCCGGTTTCCGGCATGGCGACGGAAAGCTCGCCGAGGCTGAGCATGACCAGATACACAATCACCGCGCCGATAGCGTAGGCGATGACCGTGCCCAATGGGCCCGCCTGGTTGTGATGGTGTAGCCGGAGCTGAGGAACAGTCCCGTACCTATCACGCCTCCCAGTGGAATCATGCGGAGGTGGCGTACCTCCATCTTGCGTTTCAAATCGGTATGCGTGGTCTTCGCAGGGTTCTCCCGCGTAGCGTCCTTCATTTGATTCTCCCCTCTATCGTCGGCGGAACATGTCGCCGACGCCTGATTCATAATATTGGTTGCATCATTGAGGAGAGTCGAACCTCCAGTATTTGAGAGAAAAACGAAGAAGGCTGGAATCATCAAAGGATTCCAGCCTTCTTTACGCGTTTGTCAGCGCTTTAGCCTATCGGCGGCAGCGATTCACTCGGCATCCTTGTCGGCGGCGAGCTCGTCGGCCACAGCGGCGGCTGCGGAAGCGGCTTCAACGCTCTCGGACTCTTCGTCTTCAG
>OIEN01000301.1_pt1 | contig 33741 bp, 33 predicted proteins | sample 1581741 | NCBI WGS metagenome assembly OIEN01 (sample SAMN01760944, study PRJEB22395) | human gut metagenome | reverse complement strand
AATGGGAAGGTGAATTTAAAAGATAGTTATGCAGGAATTAGAAATGGCGAGCTTTTTATCTATCATTTGCATATAAGTCCTTATGAATTTGGAAATATATATAATAAAGACCCTTTAAGAGATAGAAAGCTTTTGATAAATAAAAGTGAACTGAATAAACTTGTGCGGACAAATTAAGCAAAAAGGATATTCTTTAATCCCTATTAGTTTATATTTTAAGGGCAATTTTGTAAAGCTTGAACTTGGTATTGGGAAAGGTAAAAAGCTTTATGACAAAAGAGAAGATATTGCCAAACGAGATGCTGAAATGAGAATGAGAAAACAAATGGCAAATAATGAATAAGGAACGGTTTTTATTCCGTTCCTTTTATTTTTATGCTTTATTTTTTGAGCCAAATACATTTGCTATTTTATAGCTTACAATTTCTTTTACAGCTTCTCTTGCTGGTCCTAAGTATTTTCTTGGGTCAAATTCTGATGGTTTTTCTCCAAATACTTTTCTTATATTTGCAGTCATTGCTAATCTTAAGTCTGTATCAACATTTATTTTTGATACTCCTGATTCTCCTGCTTGCTTTAATATTTCATTTGGAACACCTTTTGCTCCTGGTATTTCTCCACCATAGTTATTGCACATTTCAACAAGTTCTGGTATTACAGTTGATGCTCCATGTAATACTATTGGAGTGTTTGGTATTTTCTTTTTTACTTCTGCTAAAATATCAAATCTTAACTTTGCTTCTCCTTTAAATTTATATGCTCCATGGCTTGTTCCTATTGCTATTGCTAATGAATCACATCCTGTTCTTTCTACAAATTCCTTTGCTTGATCTGGGTCTGTGTACATAGCATCATTTGCTGAAACATTAACATCATCTTCAATGCCTGCTAATTTTCCAAGTTCAGCTTCTACTACTACACCCTTTGAATGTGCATATTCAACCACCTTTTTTGTAAGTGCAACATTTTCTTCAAAACTATACTTTGAGCCATCTATCATTACTGATGTAAATCCTGCATCTACACACTCTTTACAAGTTTCAAAATCTGGTCCATGGTCTAAGTGTAATACAATTGGAATATTAGTTGTTTCAACTGCTGCTTCAACCATTTTCATTAAATATGGCATTCTTGCATATTTAATTGCACTTGATGATACTTGTAATATTACTGGTGAATTATTTTCACTTGCTGCATCTACAATTCCTTGGATTATTTCCATATTATTTATGTTAAATGCTCCTATTGCAAATCCTTCCTTCATTGATTTTTCAAACATGTTTTTTGTTGTTACTAATGGCATAACAATTACCTCCTTCAAATTCTGCATATATTTTATGTTAAAAAAATCAGGTTGTCAAGTCTACATAAAAATTATTGTTCTTGTTCTTTTTTGTTAATTATTTTATCTATAATTTGTTCTGTTTTTTGGCATAACTCTGGTACATAATCTAGTATTCTATCAATAGAGCAGTTATGTTCAACAGGTAATAGTTTTACTAAATCTCCTTGAACTGATAAAAAGGCTATTGGCTTAATAGATACACCTGCTCCGCTTCCGCCTCCAAATGGATTTCTGTACGATATATTTTCCTCCTCAATTTTTTTATTGTAATCCTCCATTGACTCTCCCTTAAACTCACTTCCACCTGCAGCAAAACCAAAAGATACTTTGGAGATTGGAATAATTGTAACATTTTCCTGTATTTTCATTGGCTCCCCTATGATAGTATTTACATCTATCATATCTCTTATGCTGTCCATTGCAGCTCCCATAAGACCTTCAATTGGATGTTCTTGCATTTTTGGTACTCCTTTCATTTTAATGATTTTATTATATTGATAATATGTACCAATTTAATTTTAAATATACAATTAATGGATAAATACAAACAGATTTTATCATTATAATCTGGTAAAACCTCATATTTTGGATTTACCGTTTTGGTAGCAAGAAACATGGCAAGAATGGTTGATACTACTACAATAGCAAATGAAGTTACAATATTGTTCTTAACCCCTATCTTTGCTTTAATCTTTACATTTTCAAACTTCATACTTAAAAGCATGTCTTTAATACTTTCTGTTGCAAATTTATTGAGTTTAAAATTTTTAGAGTTCTTGTTTATTAGTTTATTTAATCTTGATTTGTTAATTTTGAACTTAATAATATCGAGTTTATTGAATATGTTAAGACTGATATATGCTGTTAATTTTTTTATTTCAGAATTATTTAATTCAAATTCTTTTAAATAAATTTTTATTGCCATAAGAAAACTCCTATGGCAATATTTTTCCCAAAAAGGTACTTTTTAAAACATGAATTATCAAAATATATTTTATTCTAAATGATTTATAGCTTCCTCATATATTGATTGTAACTCTTCTGCATAAAATTCTACATTTCTTGCAGGATATCTTCCATTATCATAGTCTAAAATACTTTCCTTCTTCTGTTCTATTTCATTTATTACAATTGTATATGCTTTTTCTTCTAATTTTTTCAATTCACCATAATTACTAGAATTCTCAAATTCATTTATATACTCTCCTAAAGCTAGAATTGTTATTAGTCTATTAATTTGATATCTAGGATAAAACTTTTTAGTAAGTTTTGTTCTTTCAAAATAATTTAATAATGCTTCCAAGTTTTCTATTTCATTTGACTGTACAGCATTCTGCACAAATTCATACATTGTGTATATAAAAAATGAATCATCTTCACTTAAATAATATGTTTCATTATCCAGCAAATACTTGTACTGTACAAAACAACCTTCACTATACTTTGAACACTTAACTCTAATATTTCTATTATATGGCATTAGAACTATAAAGTCATTATATACTCTTTCCTGACTTTCTCTATCTAATTGATTAATCTTTTTTTCATTTACCAAATACAAAAAATATATAATATTGTTTAATATTATTATTGCTGTTAAAATAATTAAAATACTATTTATCAGTTTTGAATTTTTAACACTTATCTTTTTACCATCTTCATCATCTATTATTGCTATCAACGAAAACAACATTGTTGCTACATACATAAACGACATATCATAATCAAAGAATGAATGCAATATTATACATACTAGTGCCCATGCTACTCCTAATCCTTTTTTTTCATTCTTTACAGATTTTCGTATTACGAAAACGATAATTCCTATATATGCTAAAACACCAAAAATTCCAAATTCTAAGAACACTTGTATTGGATAGCTATGGACTTCTGTTGATATAAAATTATAATCTTGATGTTCTGTATATCTGTATTTCCAGCAATCTCCTCCTATTCCGCTTAACCAATTTTCCTTTATTAGTCTTCCAGCATCTACATAAAAGCTAATTCTTTCCCATGCGCTTTTATTTTGAAAATTAATGTTCTCTATTTTTTCTACTAATTTTGTAGGTAAATATTTATAACTCAGAATTTCTTTTTTTCCATTTATTCGAATATCTTTTATTATTAATCTTGTATTTTCATCAGTGTTGTCAGCAGAAAATATAATATGTAATTCTGAAGTATTGGGTTGAGTAGTAAACTCTATTGTTTCTTTTCCAATATAATTTCCTAGTTTAATAGATTTCTCATTTTCATAGTCTTGGTATTTATTTCTCTCTTCAACAATTATTTTAAAATTTTCTTCTGAATTGCTTACCGCTTCTACATCTAACTCAATAATATAGCTAGTGTTCCCAGTAATATTTTTGATTACTTTCTCATATCTTCCATTAGCTGTTTTTGAATTAAAAAGAGCTAATGGTTGTGAAATATTACCCAAAAAAACAATATATATTACACCAATCATCATCAAAATAATTAGAATTACAATAATTGATTTTTTCCCTTTTAAAGTAGTTAAGCCTTCTAATTTTGAACTTATTAAGTAATTAATTACAATGTCTAGTGCTACTGCTATTGCTAATCCTGCCCATATTTTGTAATATTCTCCATACAATGTTTTTTTAGTGAAAACCAGTGCATATACAATTCCTATCAAAATTGATGTTAAAATTAATAAAAAAGATTGCTTTCTGAAATTTGTTTTCCTGTTTATGAAAAAATAGAAAAACAATGTTAATGCAAATGACATGTACATTAGTCTACTATATGTTAAGATAAATGTAATTGACAAAATAGATATGTTTGCAATTTGAAAAATTTTCGCTGACCTCTTTTGACTATCTGCCAATTGTCCAAGGCTTAGAAAAATTGCCACACCAATAACAGCTGCCAATGTATTTCCTGAATTAAATAATGATTCAAGTCTTGTTTTATCAAAGCTCAGTAAATTCAATTTGTTTGAAGTCATTTTTTCAATACCTACTAAAGCTAGTACTATCGCAATTATTATAAACACATTTATTATTACTTTTTTACTAGCAGGATTTTTAGATATAATGTACTTTGTAATAAAATACATTTGTATTATTGCAATATATTTTATTGTTGCCATTATTGTACTTTCAAGACTTGCTGCATTTCCTGCAATTAACGGAATTGTAGAAGAAATAACCAATAAAAACATCAAACAATCTGTTTTTGTAAAAACTAGATTTTGCTTCTTTGCAATATAAATATCTATAATTATGAATGCTAGTACTCCTATTAGTATATATTGAAGTATTGTGTGTTTTGAATACCCTATTGTATATCGAGTTGAAATTGACATGTATATAATAATTGCCAAATATGTAATCAATAATATATTTGATAAAATAAATTTAATACACTTTTTTATCTTGTTCATATTTTTTCATTTCTCCATTTTCCAATAAATATTGTTTATCCACTTCGTTCATTAATTCAAGTTTATGTGTTACAATTATTATTGTGTGGTCTTTTTTTAGTTTTTTAAGTATTGAAACTATATTTTGCTCAAGTTTTATATCTAGTGAATTTGTAATTTCATCACATAATATGATTTTTGTATTTTTAAGTAATGTTCTGGCTATTGCAATTCGCTGTTTTTGGCCACCGCTTAAGTACTGTCCGGCCTTCACCTATTATAGTATCATATCCTTCTGGTAATGACTCTATGTAATCTTCTAGTCCTACTGTTTTGCATACTTCCACAATTTCTTCATCTGTTGCTTTTGGCTTTGCTATTCTCAAATTTTCCTTTATAGATAAATCAAATAGATATATGTTTTGGGATATCATAGATATATTTTGCCTTATAAAACTATTAGAAAGTTCCTTAACATTTTTTCCATCAATTAAAATTTCTCCACTATCTATTTCATACATATTAGCCATTAGGTTTAAAATTGTTGTTTTGCCAGCACCACTCTTACCTGTTATTGCTACAAGTTCATTTTGGTTAATTTTAAATGAACAGTTTTCTAAGACATTTACTCTATCATACTTAAAATTAACATTTTTAAACTGTATATCGCCTTTACATTCATTTTGTAAATTGTTATTTTCTTTTTGTTCATCATACAAATCAATTACTTGGAAAATTCTATTGCTCACTAAGTTAAATTCCATTATGCAATCTATTAAGTCTGTAAAATTATCTGCAAATGAAAATATATTTACTCTATACATAAATGCTGTAATAAAAGAATCGGCCATCATGAGATTCCTTTTTATTAGAATTGTACTTGCAACAATTATTAAGCCATTTGCAATCCATTGTATTATACTACTTAGTTTAACACATATATCTAGTTGTAAGTCTGCCTTATATTGGAGTTCTTCGCTCTTAGTTAATAGCTTTTCCGTTTTTTTGTCAAATTCACTGCCTAAGTCGAGTTGCTTTATTTCTCTAAGCCCATTTAGAATTTCTCCTAGCAATGTTGTTGATTTTTCTTCTTCCTCATAAAACATTTTTCTATAGCTATTTTTCTTGTCTAAACCTTTTTTTCTTATAACTAGTATTAGTATGAAAGCAACTGCATAAATGCCACCTAATATTATATTTAAGTACATAATATAAATAATAATTCCGATATTAGTTATCATGGTGAAAATATATTTATTAATGTTTGTTATGCAAAAACCAAGAATATAAGGGTCTTTGTTTATCTTTTGTATAAATTCACCTTTTTTGTGGTTGTTAAAAGTTTTTATATTCAAATTCAATATACAACTAGCCATTTTCTTTCTAAGTTCAGTATTTATATCCTTTTTATAGCTGTGAAATAGTTTGGAGTTGAGTACATTTATTAGCAAATTAAAGATCTGTATAAATGCTAGTATCACTAGTATCCACACTACTTGTCCATATTCTGCACTAATCATTTTTGTAATTATTTGAGCAATAAGAGCTGGTGTAGAAATAGCAATTATCACCGCTACTATATTTATTATTATAATCTCATATATGTATTTTCTTTCTGTTATTTTAGATATTTTCTTGAAAAAGTATATAAACTGTTTTACCATATCCTACCTCAATTCTTAATCTTTTTTATTTTGTATTTAACACATAAAATAATTGCCTTCAAAAATGATTTTATTCCTATTCTACCCTGTTCACAGTTTGTATATATTATTTTTAAAAATTGGTCTTGGCCTTGCATGAATATCTCCTGTAGTACTTCACTAATTGCTTTTGCATTGTTAAATGTTTCTATTTCAAAATTTTCACCCCAGTCAGTATTATAGAAAAATGAGTTTTGTCCTATTAGCCCTATATGCTGTACATAGCTATTTTGGGTGCACAGAATTTTGTAATCATCCTGCTTCAATTTGCTACAGAAAAAATGGTCTATAGATGGTATTTTATAACTATACTGTTTTGGTATTGTCTCTACAAATGTCTTTACAACTTGTTTGCTTAGGACAACTCCTGCAGCACCTATTGATTCTTTTTGGTACAAATTTTCATCAATTTTTTTTATTATTTTATGGTTAGGTGTGTTAAAAACTGAAAAGATTATTTTAGAATTAATCTTTTCTGTAGCTCGTATGTTTTCTTCAATTATGTCTATTACATTTGAGTTAAATAGCAGGTCTGAATCTGCATTAAATAGGTAATTCTCTTGGCTTTTGCAAAAGTCTCTGTACATTTGTTCTGTGTTATAATCTGCTCCTAGTCTTTTTTCATTTCTTACTATTTTATATGCCATAGGATACATTTTCTTTAAAAAATCTATATCGTATTCATCACTACAATCATCATAGATAACAATTTTAGCTTTTTCAATTCCCTTTACCTCGCTTAATGATTTGGCCGTGTATTCAATTATCTGCTTTCGATTGCAAGTACATATCCCTATTAATAATTTCATCTTTTCACCCATTCTTCCGTTTTCTTTTCCGAAATTTCCCATTTTTGTTCTTTTCTCTCATTAACAATGCAATATCTGCAAAAAGGCACTGGTTTAGATAAAAAATTTAATATTTGTTGTTTATCATCTGTTTTATAAATATCTATGTAGTCATCTTCTGTAACACTGAAATTGCATTTGCTATAATCATTCAAATGCTGAACATGCGGTATTGTTGAACATGTAAACATTTTTCCATGTTTCAATGTATGGCAAGAGTTTGCAAGATAGCATTTAAGAAAACTGTTTTCAATTTGCTGTCTACCTTCTTCATCTAATGGTAAATGGTTAAAATTAATTACTGGTTTTTCCGAGAAGAATCTAAACTTAACATTATTTTCTTTACACTTTTGTTTTATTCTTTCAATGTCAATTTTTATTGGATATTTTGTTATTGTCAAATTAATATTGTACTTGCTTAAAGACTTCCAAAAATTGTCTTTCATTGATAATACTAAAATCCCATTTGTATCTAAGTCTATCAAAGCATTAGGGAAATTTTCTCTTGTAATTTTAAAGAATTCACATATTTGAAGGTGTAATAATGGTTCTCCTCCCATTAATCTTATGAAATTTGCTTTCCTGTCAAATATTTCAGATAATCTTTTGCAGTCTCTTTCATATTCTTTTACATCCAAAAATTCTTCATCAGCTATTGGGCAAAAATGTGAACAACTTTTGCAATTAAGGTTGCAGTGTTCAACTAACTGTACTTCATAATCAAGCATTGTTTTTGGCATTTTTCTTGTTTCCATCTCTGTGATACTTTCTATTGTTAACTTATATAAATCATCTGATTTTTTAGCTGGTGTTGGTATGAATTTCTTTAAAAATTGCTTTATTTTTCCCATTTTTTGTGCGCTCCTTTAAATTTATATGCTGCCCAGTATTTCAACTGGTAAAATAATACTTCAAAAATCTTTCTTAAACCCACTTTACCTGACTCAGTTAAATCAATATATATGTCTTCAACCGGTGAATTTAGCAGGACTTCATATGAATTTTCAGTATATTTTTGAACTAGTTTCTCATAGTATGGCGTATATTTAGCATATCTCCAAAAATTATTATTATATTTAGAATATATATTATTATATGGTTTTGTGATATATGAGAAATGTATTACTATAGGTTTTTCTGCAAATGTATCCCTATATTTTCTTTTTCTTGTTACACTTTTAAATCTATGGTAGTGAGCTAAACTAACTTGATAATTATATTTTGGGCCTAATGTTTTTATCATACCTTCTGCTGCTATATTTAAAGCTGTTTGATCTGGAAATTTATATTTGTTTGTTTTCAATAAATCTTTACAGTTTTCTCTGATTTGCATATTTTCAAAATTTCTGCAGTTCATTAATATTACACCAGAATTATAGTCAATATGTTTTGTATTTAAGTAGCAATCAAAGTTAATAACCATTCCCACTACTTCATTATCTATGTTTTCTTTATAAAGTTTTGCTATATCATCAACAACTATTGTATCACAATCAAGATATATAATTTTGTTATAGTCCAAAATTAATGGTGCATATAATCTGTAATACATTTCAAATGGATATTCTGGTGTTTCGTAAAAATCTCCAAAATTTATGTATTTGCTTATATCAACACATCGTATTTTTACATTTTCCTTACTCATTTTTTCTAGATTTTCAATGTTCTTTATAGATAATCTAGTCTGAAAAATGTATATATTATATGTATTATTTTTATTAGAATTCTGAATAATAGATGCTACAGAAACAGAGCAAATATCTGCAACTTTATCATTACAAGCAAATACTATAGGAATTATTTTTTCCATATCTTTCTCCTTATTTTGAATACTTTGTAATATGTATTTGGCGCTAAGTAAAAAAAACTGTATTTTAGGTTGAAATTTTCTTTATAATTACATCTAAATTCCTTAACTATGCTTTTTTCAGTAATTTGCTTTATTTTCAACTCACAAAATATTTTTATGCAATAGTTCATGTATTTGGTATATGCTAGATTTTTATAATCAGTCTGTTTTAAAAATTCATATCTGTCTTTAAACGCATATAAGGCATCTTTGTAGTTTTCTAAAACTTTTGTAGATAATCCATTTGAGTTAATAAAATAATTATATGTTTTTTGTGGTACTACAACCATTCTTTTTATATTTCTTAGTATGTGATGAATTATATATTCATCTTCTGCTAACTTAAGAGGTTTATATTGTAGGTCTTTAAACAAACTTGTTTTATAGAGTTTGTTCCATGCTGTTATAAAATATTTGATTTTATTGTTAAACAGGTACTCATATTTATCATTTGAAATAATAGTCATTTCATTTTGTGGTGTGCTATTATAAGTCATCCCCATTGCAATGTCACTATTTGTGCTAGTTATGGCTTTGTATAAAATCTCTATTGCGTTTGGCTCCAAATAATCATCAGAATCTACAAATATGAAATATTTAGTTTTACATAAACTAATTCCGAGATTCCTGGCACTATATATTCCTTCATTAGGTTTTGAATATATTTTTGTATTTTGATATTTTTTTACGATTTTTGTGGTTTCATCTGTACTGCCATCATCTATTACTATTATATCTAAATTTTTGTAGGTTTGTTTTAATATACTTTGCATACATCTATCTATATATTTTTCTTGATTATATGCAGTTACTATAACAGTGATTTTTTCATCTAACATGGTATTTCCTCTGTTTTAAGGCAATAATATATGCAACAAAATTTGGAAATCTGCTAAACATATAATATTTGACCTTTTTCTTTAAATTAATTTTTACATTTAAACTTTTATATTTATCTTCAAACTGTTCTTTTAGTATCCTTTCTTCTGATGTATAGTTGTATGCTTTGCACAAATGATATAAATATAATATCATATCTATTTGTGCTACCTCATTTACATCTAATAGTTTTTTATTATTTATAAAATATTTTTTTCTATCATCAAATACATCTAATATTTTTATTTTTTCTTTATTGAAAGTTTGCTGTCTACTATTTTTGTGTTGCCTATATAAGTAAAGCTTTAAGTTACTTATTATAATATTTTTATCTGTTTCAAAGAAAAGTTTGTGAATAATAAATTCATCCTCATTTTCTATATCCTTAGTAAACCTTATTTTTTGAAAAATATTAGCACTGTAAATTTTATTCGTTACAAATACTGTTCTAATTCCATTCTTATTATATAGTCTGCAAGACATCTGTGCCGAGTTTAATTTCAAAAGTTTTTCCTTCTTCTTTTTTATCTTGTATGTTTTCTTAAAATAGCCAGTATCTACCTCCGCAATTTCAGCATTATTCTTTTGTACTAAATTTAAAAGATGTTCTACAAAACATGGAGCTATTATGTCATCAGAATCAATAAAACAAATATATTTTCCTTCAGCAAAATCAATACCTCTATTTCTTGCCACTGCAACTCCACTATGTTTCATTTTTATTATTCTAACCCTGTTATCCATTTTTGCATATTTATAGCATATGTCTAATGAGTCATCTGTACTTTCATCATCTACTAATATTATTTCAATATTTTTATATGATTGATTAACAATGGATTTTAAACATTCATCAAGATATTTTTTAGAGTTGAAAATTGGTACAATTATTGAGACTTTATCCATCACATTAATCTCCTATTTTTCTTTATTATTTTATATATAATTTTATACAATGGGAACATTTTATCAAATACACATATTTGAAGTTTCTTGATAATTCCATATTTAGAGTGTTTTACACATTTTATATTATTAGATACAGTTTTTTTAATATTTTCCAATAACTTTAAATTATAATTATCATGAATTATCATCATATTTACAATAGCTATACCATTTAAAAGGGTATATGTCATATAATCATTTAACAAACTAGGACATTTTTCTCTTACTAAATTTAGCCCTTTTAAACAAGCTTTAAGTCTATCATCACTATTATAAAACTTTGACCTACTATCAAGTGTTTTGGTTACACAGTATAATTTCTTTTTTAAAAAAACCATTTTTTCTGATCTTAAAAAAGCTATAGTTGCAAACTCTATATCTTCAAATTTATTATTAACATCAAAAGATAAATCCTTTATTACATTAGATTTAAACACTTTTCCAACAACAGACATTGGAATTTTTTCTGGTAAGGAAATTAAATACTTCATACCATAAATTTTATCTAAAATACATATTTTTCTTAGACTTTTTTTCCTTTTATATATACAAGCTACAATTTGTGCATTATATTTTTTGATTAATTCATAGCCTTCACACAAAAAATTAGGTTCTACATAGTCATCTCCATCAACAAAGCAAATAAAATCGCCTGTTGCATACTTTATTCCTGTATTTCGTGCTGAACCAGTACCTTTGTTTTCTTGATTTATCAACTTAATTCTATTATCTTTATATGAACATAAAATTCTGGAAGTACCATCTGTACTTCCATCATTAACTAATATTAATTCAAAATTTTTATATGTTTGTCGTAATATGGAATCAATACATCTACTTATTGTTTTTTCACAATTATAAATTGGAATAATAATAGTAATCTTCTCCATATTTTCTCCTTGTATTGTTATTAATTTTGCTCTTCATTCAATACATTCACAATAACCCAAAAATTCATATTTCATCCTGCCAATTTCTTTTTTAGTCTAAATGAATAACAGGTCTGAAACCGCTACCAATGTGTTTTAAATAGTTTCCACTATCCAAACTCATTCTGCTTACTGCTCCTCCGGCCGTTCAATTCATATGAACTACGGAAAAATCCAATATTTTCACTATCATTAATGATAATATATTCACTTAAATTTCCATATAAATCAAAGATATTATTAACAGAAAATTGCTCTACTGCTCCCGTTGACAAAAGAGCTTTTGTTTCTTGTTCTTTTTGATATGGTCTAGTTTCATTTACCTCAAAATACATTCCACTTGTACCAACTTTGTATGGTGTTTCTGGATAATATGGAGAGTAAACAGGCATTTGATCATTTCCACTATTATTCCAAACAGCAATTTTCCCTCTATTAACAGAAAATCCATTTTCAGCGAAATTGCCTAATTGTCTGTAAGCTCCTGTTCCTGTTGCACTATATGGGTTTTGAGCAATTTTATCTAGCCCTGTTTTATTGCGCATAAATTCATCTATGGCTTGCAATTCCTCAATGCTGCAAAGTCCTATGTTTAATCCTGGATACATAGCTTTGCACAAAGCTATAGCTTCTTGATATGTTACATAGTTATATGGATACAAATCTCTTTTTAATAGTGGTGTACTTAAATCTACTGTATCTGCTGTTCTTTCTTCTTCACTTCCTACTTCATATCTGCCAACATAGAAGTTACCTGTTGGTACATAAACAAATTGGTTATACTTTGTTTGCACATTATCCACATTTTCCCAATTTACATTTTCTCCTTCTGGAATATCATAAATTACTAAACCATCTTCTACATTTTGTTCACTTGGTATCATTGATACAGTAAACCCTGCTGGTACCACTACAGAGCCATATAGTGATTTAAGTGTTGCTCTTTCGCCTGCATTAATTTGTTGTAAAGGAAGATAATCTTCAAGTTTTCCTCCATTTATGCTAACATTGTCTAAAAAATTCTTTTCATTATTTTCTGCAAGCCTGTATTTCTTTACGGCATTATCCGCAGTATCAATCATATTACTGTCAATTACAAGTTTAATACTTGCTCCTACAAGAATCATCATCACAACTATTGTAATTACTAATGCTATTAGTGTAATTCCTCTGTTTTTTTCTTTCATTTGTTTTCCTCCTCCTTGAATGATTTTTAACATAATCATTCGCTTTAACAATAATTTAATCGAGTTTGCCTCGTTAATTTCATTGCAATTATATAATATTAATTTTTAAAATACAATAGTTTTATAAATTTTTTCTATTTTTTTTACAAAATCACTTATAGTATCTTTTAATATGTTTTTTTGTCTAGCTTTTTTATTATTTTTGCATATAATTTTTGCCCAACTTTCTGGTGATTCTGATAATGATATTGTATGAACCATATCTGTTTTCAACACTTCATTTGGTACTTTTTCGGTACAATATGTAGGCAGTGAAGCTGCTTGAGCTTCTAAAATTGTTAGCCCAAAACCCTCATATTTTGATGTTGAAACATATGCATCAAACATTTGCATCAACTTATTAATATCATTTCTAGGTTCCAATATTAGTATAAAATCTTGTAGTTTTTTCCTTTGTATTTGTTTCATTATCTGATTTTTCAGCCTTCCATCTCCCACAATTACCAAATAAGCATTTTGTTTTTGATTATGTATTTCTTCAAAAACACTTAATAAAAACTTGTGATTTTTTTGTTTTTCAAATCTACCAATATTTCCTATTACAAATTCATTTCTTTTAAACATGAATTTTTTTCTATATTCATTTCTAACATTCTCGTTATATATATATTCCTTACTTTCAATTTGATTTGGAATAATTATTGTTTCTGCTTTTTCCCCAAAGCAAAAACTACTACACTGTTCAGATGCTGAAATGTATGTGTAGTTTTTATTTAAAAATAATATTTTTACAATGTAATTAATAAAATGCTTAACTTTCAAAGGATCACTATCTACATTTGAGTTATGAGCGTGTAATACTATATTGTTAACTCCATATCTATAGGCTATTTTAGCATATATTAATCCAATTGAATTATATGTATTTACATGAAAGATATCTATTTTATTGGTTTTGAAATATTTTTTTAGTTTTCTTATTCCAATTATCTTTCTCATAAAACTGGTTTTTATTTTTTTATTTATGAGTATTGTTTTAGGTATTTTCTTATAAATGCTACTATCTTCGGTAAATGCTAATATATCTGGTGTATATTCTTTTCTGTCTAATCCCAAAAAAATATGAGTTACTATTTTTTCTATTCCTCCATCATTGAATTTTTCAGTAAACAATATTGTTCTTTTGGGATTTGTTTTATCTATTATTTTTTTATAGTCCTGTACATATTTATCAATATTATACCTTTTTTTTACATCTAGCCATCCACTTACTTCAGTTTTATTTTTAGTGGCTTGCTTAATAAGTTTTATATAGTTGTCAGTATTCTCTGCAACATAGCCATTTATTCCGTGATTAATTATTCCAATATTTTGTATACTTTTTGATATTATACAAATCTTTTTTAAATACATTGCTTCTAAAAGAGATATTGGCAATCCTTCCCAGCTTGATGTTAATATGAAAAATTCATTTTCATTGATTTTTCTTATAACTTCATCATGAGTCATCCAGCCGGTTATTTTAATATTGGTAGATGTTAAAGTGTTTCTTAATGGCCCATCACCAATCCACATAAATTCATACTCCGGCATTTGTTCTGCAATTTTATTGAATAATTCTGGATTTTTTTGACTATCTATTCTTCCTACTGTACACACTGTATGTTTATTCTGTACTACTTCCACATTGTTTAAGCATTTTTGTATTCTCTCTATATCAATTCCATTTTCTAACAGCATTACATTTGTCGTGAGTTCTTTTGCAATCTCATATTCTGGTTTAGAACATGCTATTATGCTACAATTTCTTTTATGTGCCATTATTTTTTCAATAAAATAATATATGTTTTGCTTTGTTTTTGAAATATTTTTTTGTGTAAAAGCAAAACAATGTGGGCTGTAATAAACTGTTTTTACTTTGTTACATGCTATTCTTCCAATTACGCCTGCCTTTGATGAATGTAAATGAACAATATCTGGATTAATTTGTTTTATATGCATTTTAACTTCAAAAATAGCCTTTATGTCTTTTATAAAGTTAATTTTCTTAGTGAAGTTTTTGATTTCTATGAGGTTAACATTATCATTAAAATACTGCTTTATGTTATTTGGAGTTTCGGGTCTTCTTCCATATAATATTGTTATATCATAGTCTTCTGAAGTTCTGCTAATAAGGTCTGTCAAGATAGAAAATATTCCTCCTCCAAAAGCTTCAACTATATGAACAATTTTCTTTTTCATTAAAATGCTCCTTTTTGTTCAAAAATTGTTTTTGCAGTTTTTAAAATAATAATTGAATCCATAAATATATTATTTTTATCTGCATATCTACTTTCTAATGATAGCCTCTCTCTAAATGGCACACTATTTCTGCCGCTCACTTGCCATGGACCAGTTAAGCCCGGTTTTACAGATGTTATTATTTTATAATACTTATCCATATCCCCTTTTTCTCTTGGCAAATATGGTCTAGGCCCAATTAAACTCATGTCTCCTTTAACTACATTAATAACTTGAGGCAACTCATCTAGGCTTGTCCTTCTTAAAAAAGCCCCTACTTTTGTAATTCTTGGATCATTTTTAATTTTTTTATATTTTTTATATTCCTTTGCAGCAGACTCATTTTCTTTTAAATATTTTTCCAAAACTTTATCTGCATTATCTACCATTGAATTAAATTTTAGCATTTTAAACGGCTTGCCATTTTTGCCTATTCGCTCTTGAATATAAAAAATTTTTCGCTGTTTATTAAGCAAGTTAATTATAAAAATTACCAATGTTACCGGCATTAAAATTATAACCCCAAAAATTCCAAATATTATATCAAAAATTCTCTTTAAAAACAGATTTACATTTTTGCACATTTTATATTCCTCTTTATTTTATCTATAAATAAACTTCTCAAACTTATTTCTTATATATTTCTCTAGCTTTCCCATAAATTCATCTGGTTCAATTTCTTTTTTTGCCACCATGTCTAGGCCTTTTTCCCAGCTGGCTGTTAGTTTTGGGTTTAGCATGTCTGGCATTGATTTTTGTACTACATCGTAGATGGCTTCTCCTTTTTCTGTTGGTGTTACTATTTGTGTTTTTGGGTTTATGTCTATGTGTTTTATTTTTTCTAGTTTTTTAATTATTTCACCTCTTGTTGCACTCGTTCCTATTCCTGCACCTTTTATTTGTTCTCTTAGGGCTTCATCTTCGATTAATTTTCCTGCATTTTCCATTGCAAGGATTAAAGAACCTGAGTTATATCTTGTTGGTGGGGTTGTTTCGGCTTCTTTTGTGTTTAACTCTTTTATTTCAAGTTCTTGACCTTTTTTTAAGTCTTTTAGGTTTTCATTTTCTTCTTCTTTATTGTCTTTCTGTTTTAGTACCTCTAAATATCCTATTTGTGTACAAACTTTTTCGGTTGCATAAAAAGTTTCGTTCTCTATATTTACAGTTACATTTATTTTATTGAATTCTGCTGGTGGGTAGAATATTGCTATAAATCTTTTCACGATTACTCTGTAAACTTCTCTTTGCAAATCTGTTAATTTTGAATAGTTTTCAAAGCCTTGCCCTGTAGGTATTATAGCGTAGTGGTCAGTTATCTTGCTATCATCTACATATTTGGTTTTTGCAAGATTATCTGTTGGGTATTTTTGCTCTAACATTTTATTTAAATACCCCTTTATTTCTTCATCTTGTTTTAAGTTTCTTGCAAGTCCATTTAAGTTGCGTGAAATTTCCTTTGCAACTGCTGTTGATAGAACTCTTGCATCTGTTCTTGGATATGTTACAAGTTTTTTTTCATAAAGTGCTTGAATTACTTCTAGTGTTTCATCTGGTTTTATTTTAAATTTTTTTGTACATTCATTTTGAATCTCAGCTAAGTTGAATAATAGTGGTGCATTTTCTTTTTTCTTTGATTTTTTAAGTTCTGTAATGATTGCCTTTTTGCCATTCAAACTTTCTATCAGTTTTTTAGCGTCATCCTCTTTTTTAAAGCCTGTTTCGTTATATAATTTTGGAGATTCAAACACAGTAGATTTTTCATTTACTTTCCATTCTGCTGTAAAATTTTCAAAAACTGCATTTATTTTGTAGTATTTGGTTTTTACAAAGTTTCTTATTTCTCGCTCTCTTTCTACTATCATTCCTAAAACACATGTCATTACTCTTCCTATTGATATTGATGCTTTTTCTTCATTTATTGCTTGTGCAAGTTTTCTTCCAAAAATTATTGAAAGTAGTCTTGAAAAATTTATTCCTATTAAATAATCTTCTTTTGCTCTTAGATATGCTGAATCTGATAGGCTGTTATATTCTGATAAATCTTTTGCTTCTCTTATTCCTCTTAGTATTTCCTCCTCTGTTTGTGAATCTATCCAAACCCTTTTCATTTTTGCTTTTGGGTTTGGTTTTGCCATCATAAAAACCAATCTTTGTATGTATTCTCCTTCTCGCCCAGAGTCTCCGTGCATTGTATATTTCTTCAACATCTTCTCTTTGAAGAAGTGATTTAACTATTTCAAATTGTTTTTCTACAGCTGGTATTATTTCGTATTTGAATTTTTCTGGTATAAATGGAAGTGTATCTAGCCTCCAAAATTTAAGCTTTTCATCATACTTTTCTGGGTAAGACATTGTTACTAAATGACCTACACACCATGTTATAATCCATTCATCACCTTCGATATATCCATTTTTTCTGTTACTTCCAACTTTAAGTACTTTAGCAAATTCCATTGCTACTGATGGCTTTTCTGTAATTAATAATTTTTTCAAAATTATTCAGCTCCTATTTTACCGTAAATTCCGCCTCCACCGGCTTGTATGTGCATTTTTCCTTCTCGTGCATTTATTATGTTTCTTGCATTTTTTTCACCAACTACTGCTTCTAAATCATCAAAAGATAATTTATGTAATATATTCATTTCTGTTCCAAAATGAGATATTAATTTTTCTATTGTTTTGTTTCCAAGCCCTGGTATGAATGAAAGGGGTATTTGATATACATATTCAGGTCTATTTGCTGGGCTTTTGCTTATTTCTTTGTCTTTTATAATTTGTATTCTATCATACACACCCATTGTGATATTTCTACTATCGCATGTATCACACTTTATAACCGGTGCCTCTCCTGGAATATTTTTTTGGCATACTTCGCAGTATGTTCTATGGTATTTTCCAAGCTTTGGGTCTAGTCCATAGTTTGTTATTATTTTTCTTCCATCTTCATTTTTAAGTGCTTTTAGGAATTCCTTAAAGCTAATATCTTCAACTAGTATTTTGTTATATTCTCTTGCAATTTTAGGAAGTGAATGCGCATCAGAATTAGTTAAAAATGTTTTGTTTTCTAGTTCTGATATATGGTCTGCAAGGTTTGTATCAGCACTTAAACCAAGTTCAATTGCTGGAACTTTGCTATATTTTTCTCTAAATACTTTTTCTAATCTATCTGTGCAGTTTCCGTAAAAGCTTTTGTGAGGAGTAAAACAATGTGCTGGAATTAATATTCCATTATATTTTTCTACTATATCTATTAGCTCATACGCTGATATATCTGCTCTTTGAGAGCTTAGTGTTATATTTTTAATGTGATGACTCATTTCATTTGAGAATCCCTTTATATCGCTTAAATATGGGAAATAACACAAATTGTGAGCACTTCCTGTGTGTCCATTTAGTCCTTTCTCAGAAGTTTCAATTTCACTTCCTAGAATTATACAAACTTTATCCTTGTATATAATTCCTCCATCTTTTATCTCATAAGCTTCACCGGTTTTCAAGAAATTTTCTATATCCTCAATTACATAAGGTGAGGCTGAATCTATTATTCCTGCTATGTTTATTCCTTTCCTGTCAGCACATTCTTTTGCTATGTTTGCAAAGTTTAATGACCTTGCTGCTGTTATTTTTATTGGTTTGTTATTTTCACTTCTTCCTATGTGTATATGTAAATCTGCAAATATTTCGTACATTTATTTTCTCTCCTTTTAATTGTTATCCTTTATTGCTTGGCGTGCTAGTTCATCACATCTATTGTTAAATTCATTGTCACTATGACCTTTTACTTTAATGAATTTAACTTTATGTTTTTTTGTTAAATCATATAATTCCTGCCATAGTTCTTTGTTTTTTACTGGTTCATGATTTGAATTTATCCAGTTTTTTTTCATCCAGCCATCAATCCAGTGATTGTTAAAGGCATTTACCACATAAGCACTATCGCTGTATATTTCAACCTCACACTCATATTTTAGCATTTTTAAGCCCTCTATTACTGCTGTAATTTCCATTATATTGTTGGTAGTGTTTGGCATGTAGCCATTAATCTCTTTTTTAATATCTTTGTGCATTAGTATTGTGCCCCATCCTCCGAGGTCCTGGGTTTCCTGAACAGGCTCCATCTGTATATATTATTACTTTTTCCATAATTCCTCCAAAGTTATTGTGTTTTTTATAATCTTGTGATATTATATCAATAAAGTGATTAAAAAATCAATATATAAGGAGAAATTAATGAGCAAAATTTTAGCAGTAGTTTGTGAATACAACCCATTTCATAATGGACATTTGTATCAATTAAATGAATCTATTAAAGTTGTAAAGCCTGATTATGTTGTTTGCATTATGAGTGGTAATTTCGTTGAACGCGGAAATACTGCACTTATTAGTAAATGGGCTCGAACTGATATGGCTCTTAAAGCTGGCGCTGATATGGTTGTTGAACTTCCAACTATTTATGCTATTTCAAGTGCTGAAAATTTTGCAAGTCGGAGCAGTTAAAATTTTAAATAGTTTGGGTTGTAACACATTTCTTTCTTTCGGAAGTGAATGTGGTGATGTTGCTACCCTAAAGAAATTCGCAGAAATTTTGCTTAAAGAACCTCCCGAATATGTTACAATGCTTAACCATGAACTTGCAAAAGGCTTATCATTTCCAAAGGCCCGTGAAAATGCTTTGCTTTTGTATATAAACGATATTAGAAATTCTGCTAGTGTGCTTTCAGGTTCTAATAATATTTTAGGCATTGAATATCTAAAACAGATTATACAAACTGGTAACAATATTACTCCTATTACAATAAAGCGTGTAGGTAGTGAATATAATAGTTTGATTGCTTCAAATAATATTGCTAGTGCTACAGCCATTCGAGATATGCTTTTGAATAAACAAAGTGTAAAGCATTTAATGCCTATTTCTTCTTATTCTATTCTAAAAAATGAACTTGGAAGTGGAAGATTTGTGCTTAGCCTTGCGCAGTTTGAAAAGGAAATTATTTATAAATTACGAATGATGTCAATAGAACAAATAGCTAATTTGCCTGATGTTTCTGAAGGGCTAGAATATAAAATTAAAGAGGCTGCAAATACTTGCAATGATTTGGAAAATTTAATGTTCATGATTAAGTCAAAGCGCTATACTTTGACACGCATAAATAGAATATTATTGTATGCACTTTTAGATATAACAAAACTTGACTATACTAATTCTCAAAAGGTTATACCTTATACTCGTGTTTTAGGTGTTAGCAATAATGGCAAGAATCTACTTTCTGAGCTTAGTCGTAATAAGAAGATTAATGTTATAACTTCTGTAAAACAATTTATGGAAAATTCTAAGAATAATTCGAATATGAAGATTTTGAAGTCAATTCTTCAAAAAGATATACTTGCAACAAATATCTATACTTTAGAATATAAAACTGCATCAAATGCTAATTTAGATTATACACAAAAATTAATTACTAGTTAAAGAACGGTTTTAAAGCCGTTCTTTTAATTTTATTCTTCCCAGTTATGATATACATCTATTACATCATCTAGTTCATCTAGTTTTTCAAGAATCAATTCCATTCTTCTTACTCCATCAGCATCTAATGAAATATAACTATTTGGTATCATTTTTACATCTGCTTCTAAGAAAGATACACCATTTTCTTCTAATGCTTGGCTAAGTTTAGAAAAATCCTCTGGAGATGATGTGATTTCATATACCTCATCTTCTGATTCCATATTTTCTGCTCCATTATCTAAAGCTAACATCATTAAATCATCTTCATTTAATTTACATTCAGCTTTTTCAACAACTATAACACCTTTTCTTTCAAACATATATGATACGCAACCTGATGTTCCAAGATTTCCTCCAAATTTATCAAATACATGTCTTACATCAGCTGCAGTTCTGTTTTTATTGTCTGTAGAAGCATTTACTATCATTGCAACTCCATTTGGTCCATATCCTTCATATGTAATTTCTTCATAGTTTTCTGAATTTCCTGCTCCAGCTGCTTTTTTTATTGCATTATTTATTGTATCATTTGGCATATTATTTGCTTTACATTTTGCAATTACATCTTTTAACTTAGAATTTCCAACAGGGTCTGGGCCTCCTTGTTTTACTGCCATTAATAATTCTCTTCCTAGTTTTGTGAATATTTTTCCTCTAGCTGCATCTGCTTTTCCTTTTTTTGCTTGAATATTATGCCATTTTGAATGTCCTGACATGTTTTTTCCCCCTTTTAATTTATTATATATTACTATGGATTTTATCCATATATCTTTTGCATAACTATTTTACCACATTTTTGTTTATTTGTGTAGGTTTTTATAGTAATTTTTTCTATTTTGATACTAAATAAATATTATTACTTATCATTTCTGATGAAACTCCGCTATTATAAAGCTGTTTTATGTTTTTAAATTCGCTTTGTGTTTTTATTTCTTCTATTATTTTTTCATTATCCATATAGCTTTTTATTAACAATATATATGAATCCTCTGAATTTAATGTTGCATCTTCTAGGACATATTTTAGTTCATCTCTATTATAGTTTATTATTAAAGTCTTTTTGTATATCATCATTTCTGGTACGCTTTGCATGTGGTTGAAGAAGTTGTCGTAAATATATACAAATGATTTTTCCTTGTTGTTTTGAGCTATTTCTAATGATTTTGTGTATTCTTCAAATAAAAATTTCGGTTTTGAAAAGACTAGGCCTATTGATACAAGTATTATACTCATTATTATTAGGCAAATGTTTTTATATTTAAACTTTAAAATTTCATCCAGGCTCAAATATATTGCTAATGCAGTAAATGGTATTATTGGCATTATGTATCTTAATTCTTGGAATGATGTCATTTTTACTGTGAAAGCAAAGAATATTGGTATTGGGATTATTGTTAGTAACATGATAAATTTATCTTTGCTTTTATAAATTGCATATATTATTCCTGCAAGAACAACTAATGCAACTGGTATTGCTATTTTTGTGCTAATTGTAAAAGCATACAAATAGTGTTTTATATAAGTTGCAAAATGCTTTAAATACTCACCATTTGCCAAATTGCTTAAGCCTCTATCTGAATGTAATAAATGGTTAATTGATGGAATAAATATTAATATTCCAATTACTGCATATCCAATATGTAGCAAAAAATATGTTAGTGCTGTTTTAAATTTTTTTTCTCTCAAAAGCTTTATTATTATTATGGCAAATATAAATAAAGCATAAACTGCAAAATAATACTGTGTTAAGAATCCTAAAACAGTTACAATTCCAAGTTCTATTGAAAATTTAGTGCTAATTTTAAAATCATTTTTATAAAATTGAATACTTAAATAATAATATAGCAATATAAAAAATGTCAGTAGCATATACATTCTTTGATATATTACCATAGATATAGTTCCCATGGAAAGTCCATAAAAAATTATAATTGGAATAAATAGATTCTCTTTTTCTAATTCTTTGCAAATCTTTTTGATTACTATTAAACTTCCAATAAATCCAATTATATTAACTATAAATACTGTATATGTGCTAAATTTTCCTCCTAATAGAATGCTTGCACAATGTACCATAGTATAAAAAAATGGTGGATGATTGTCGTAAGCTTGGTTCACATATATAGACTTAAAATTCAAAAAGTTCTTAGGTTGCAATGTCATGTATTCTGTAACATATTCTCTAGTTAGCCAAATTGGTATTGATTCTGAATTTATTGTTCCATTATCATATGCTACCATAAGTCCATTGGTTGGGTTTACAGATGATGCTATTGAATATGCTTCATCTTCATGAAAACCTACTTTTTGAGTTTGATAAAATAATATTATTCCACATATAAAAGATATTACAATAATTACTATTGCTTCATATATTTTCTTGTTTTTCACTACTGTCCTCTCCTTTTTCTATTTTGATTGGATTCACATGTATTACTGTTAAATATATTTCATCTAATTTGTCTATCTCTTTTTCTAATTTATTAGCTATTTCATGGCTTTCAAATGTTGTTAAATCTCCATCTATATAAATGGTAAATGATATTTGATATTTATATCCAACTGGTGTTGCATTAAAGTGTTCTACTCTTTTTATTTCTTTGTGTGTTTTTATTATATCAAGTACTTTTTGCTTGTTTTCTTCACTTATTGATTTATCCATTAAAACATTATAACTATCAATAAAAATTTGAATACCTGTCCATAATATCCAAATTGAAATTCCAATACCTACTACACCATCAAACCACAATATTCCTGCTAAGCTTAAAAGAGATGCTATAAGGTTGAATGTTGTTACAAAGCAATCATTTATATGGTCTTTTGCATTTGCTTCAAGTAAAATATTATTGTGTTTTTTTGCCAAAGAATGTGTGTAAGCATATAATGTTAATTTTATACCAATTGTTACAATACAGACTATAACAAGCCATATGGAGAATAAATATCCTTCAGGCTTTAATAATGCTTTTACAGAGCTTTCGAGCAGTTTTATGGCGACCAAAACCATTGATATACTAACTAGCATTGAAAATATATATTCAGCTTTTCCATGTCCCAAATTGTGGTCATCATCTTTTGGTTTACTAGCTATTTTGTTTCCAATAAAAGTCATAAGTGATGAAAAAATATCTCCAGCACTATTTACGCTGTCTGCAATCATCGCTTGGCTTTTGGTAACTATTCCAACAACTGCCTTAATTATCAGTAAAAAAACATTTCCTATTATTCCAAAAATGCTAGCCCTTTTGGTTGATTCAAATCTATCCATTAAAAATCATTCCTTTATTTGTTTTAAATATAGTTTAACCTTTTTGCTCTATAGTTGTTCAAAAGTCCTCTATATATCGGTTTTGCATACTTCAAGTCTTCAAAATTTTCTGGTCTTGGTATTTCTGGCAAGTTCACTCTTATGTTTGCATTTTGCAATACATGTTTTAAAAATTCTGCACAATAAAAGTGGTTTTTCCTATGTATTTTTTTATTGAAAAGTATATAAGCCAAACCTATTTTTTAAATCTCTTATAAGAACCACAATTTGGTCTTTCATGAACAAATCCCCCTATGAAGCAATTATACGGTTTTATTCGAGAAAATGAATACATTTCATTCAGATTTTCATCAAGTGAAATTGAAACATGAGTATATTTTCTTCCAGTTTTTAATTTTATTATTTTACCTAAAATGGTTCCTGCATCTGTAAGTATAAAATAAATTTTTTTCATGAAATAATACAACTCCTATGCTATTAAGTCTAACAATATTCCTGATGTTATTCCTATAATATAAAGTATTCCTAAAATTTTTAAGTTTTCCTTCACATTTTTGTTTACTTTAAACAAGACAAGAATTCCTATGCCAGAATTTACTAATAATCCTGCTATCATTTGTCCCATTGTTATTATTTTTCCAAGGAATAATTCTGTTAAAATTATTGAGCTTGCACAATTTGGAATAATTCCAATTAATGCAGAAATTAAAGTTCCTACAATTGGCACATCAACAACCAAATTGGCAATTTTTTCTTCTCCAATTCCATATATAATAAAATTTATGATTAAGCTTATTACTAAAATGTATGCAAATATTTGAAGAGTATGTTTTATTGAAGATTTTACAATTCCCTCTTCATCACAATGGCAATTTTCATCTTCACAGATTTGATGTATATGAGTTTTTTCTTCATCTTTCTCTTGCTTTCTTTCTAGTAAATCTATACAAATTCCAAGTCCCATTCCAATAATAACTTTTATTGCAAGTATTTGAAGAATTAAACCAATATTTGTTCCTTCTGAGATTAGAACTGGAAGCATTTCATCTGATGTTGATAAAAATATTGCAATCAAAGTTCCTCTAGTTATTATTTTCCCTGCATAAAAATTTGCAGCAACTGCTGAAAAACCACATTGTGGAATAACGCCTAATAAGCTTCCTACAATTGGTCCTAGTCTTCCTGATTTTTTGATTATCTTTTCGGTTTTTTTACTTGCTTTATGCTCAATAAGTTCCATTATTATGTATGTTATAAACAAAAATGGTATTAACTTTAAGCTATCTATAATTGTATCTTCTAAAACTTCTAGCATTTTGTCCTCCTCTATATATTTTGTGAAATTTTTGCAAACTGCTCAAGAGTTAATTTTTCTGGTCTTATTTTTGTATCCACTCCTAAGTTTAGCAGTATTTTTGCTATATTGTCTTTTGTTCCAAATTTGCCACTATTACTTAGTGCATTTAGTAATGTTTTTCTTTTTTGCATAAAGGCAATTTTTATTACTTCAAACAGCTTTTCTTCATCGATTGTTTCTACACTTGGTTCTTTTAAAACTTCTAAAGTTATTACTGTTGAATTAACCTTTGGCGCTGGAATAAAACTTGTATTCGGAACATCTAATACTTTTCTTGGTTTTGTAAAATAATGTATTGCATATGTTATTGCCCCTGTATCTCCAATTCCCGGTTCAGTTACTAATCTGTCTGCTACCTCTTTTTGTATCATTACAGTTATTCTTTCAATGTCTAGCCTGTCTTCTAATAATTTCATTATTATTGGTGTTGTTATATAGTATGGTAAGTTTGCAACTATTTTTGTATGAGGCATATTTTCTTTTTGTATTAGTTCTCGTAGGTCTACTTTCAAAACATCATCATTTATAATTTCGAAGTTATTATACATAGAAAATCTATCATTTAGTATTTCTATCATTCTTTTATCTAATTCTATACATACAACTTTTCCAGCTTTTTCTAATAGTTCCTTGGTTAAAGTTCCAAGTCCTGGGCCTATTTCAATTATCAAGTCTTCTTTAGAAACTTTTGCTGCTTCTACTATTCCAGAAACTGCTTCATCATCTATCAAAAAATTTTGCCCTAGGTTTTTATTTGCAGTTATATGATATTTGTCCATTATAAACTTTGTTTCTTTTAATACATTCATTACCTTTCTCCATTTGCACTTAATTTTATTATTAATTCTAAATTATCATCTTTAGCTGCCTTATTTTTTCGTATTGCTCCACATTTTTGGCATCTGTATATTATAACATACCCCTTTTTAGGGCTAATTTCTATCCCTATTGGTTCTAGGAGACCTTGGCATGTTTCTGCTCGGTCTCCTGGATTTATATCAACATGTTTTGAATATAGGCATTTGTTACAATGATTTCTACATGAATAGCCAAGTTTTGGTACTTTGTTTCCACAGTTTTCACAAACAAATTCTTCATCAATTTCCGTAAATAAGCTTTTCATTCTTTAAATATACTTCCTCCTATAAATTCTCTCAATAGTGAGTGTGTTGGTACTGCACTATCTGGTATATCTTTAAAGTAACTTAGCATTGATATTAGTCTTTTTGCTTCTGAATAAAGTGGTGATGAAATATCTATTTCTTTTAGTAATGGCACTGCATATTTTTTAAGAACACTTAATTCATATATCAAAGATGAATTGAACATTACATCTGCTTCTTCTTGGAATGCGAAAATATTTTGTACTTCACCTTTATTTACAGATGGCCACATTTCTAGTGTGTGTGTCGCATTATATCCTCTAAATTGATGGTCTCTTACTATTCTCCTAATTAGCCTTGTATCCGTTGTTGATATTCTATTATAGTAATCTATATTTAGAACAGTTAGTGCACTTATATATATTTTAAATTTTTGCTCTTTTGGAATCAGATATGTTAAATTGTCGTTTAAGCAATGAATCCCCTCCATAACTAGTATTTCATCTGGAGCTACTTTCATTTTATTTCCTTTATACTCTTTGTGTCCTGTGTGAAAATTAAATGTAGGTGCTTCAATTTCTTCTCCGTTTAGGAGTTTTAGTATATCGGAATTTAATAGTTTTGTATCGACTGCATCTATGCTTTCAAAATTGTATTTTCCGTTTTCATCAAGTGGTGTTTGTTCTCTTTCTACAAAGTAATTATCTACTGAAATAGTAACTGTTTTTAGTCCATTTATTTTCAATTGTAAACCTAGTCGTTTTGCAAATGTTGTTTTTCCTGATGATGATGGGCCAGCTATTGCAACTAATTTTACATTTTTATTTTTTGCTATGTTATCTGCTATTGCTGCTATTTTCTTTTCATGCAAAGCTTCATCTAATAATATATATTCTTCTATTTTGTTTTCTTCAATTATTCTGTTTAGCTTGTATAGTGTGTTTATATTTAGTATTTTATGAAGTTCAGAGTATTCTTCAAGTGTTTTAAATAATTTTGGTGTATCCTTAAATTCTGTAAGCTCATACGGATTTTCTTTACTTGGATACCTTATAATAAAGCCATTGTTGTATTTTGATATTTCATAGCTCTCAACAAATCCTGTTGTTATTGGTAACACTCCATAGAAGTAGTTGAAGTAGTTTTCACAGTAGTATAGTGTTACTTCTTTTTTTTCTGCTAAGTCTAGTTGTAATTTTCCTTTTAGTGTTTTTTCTTTCTCATAAAATTCTTTTGCTTGTTCTTTTGTCATAAATCTTTTTTCTATTGGTAGATTCTGATTTATAATTTCTTGTACCCTTTTATTAACATTTACTATTACTTCATCTGTAATTGCCAAGTTATCTGTGGTGCAAAACATTGCATTAGATAATTGGTATTGTATTGTTATAAGTGTGCCTGGGTACACTTCACTGAAGGCTTTGCTTATTAAGTAAACAAGCCCTCTTCTATATATTCTCATTCCATCTTTATGGCGTAGGTCTATTAATTCTAGCTTTCCATTTTTTTCTATTTTATAGTTTAAACTTTTTATTTCATTGTTAAATTTACATGCAATTATTTTGCATTTTGCTTTTTGAATTTCATCTTTTAGCAAGTCGTTTACTGCCACTCCGGCTTTCACATCTAGTATTATTCCTTTATATTCTATCTGCATCCTTGGGTGCCTCCTTAAATTATATGTTTCTTTCTTTTTCACCTTTTTTGTTTATCATTTTTACTACTATATCTGTATCTTCATTTGTTCCTATGAAAATTATCCAATCATCTGTAATATTTATGCTTGTTGATGTGGTTAGTTTCTTAATAACTTTTCTATCTGTTCCATTGTATTTTATTGATTTTATTTTATAATTGTTGAAATCCTCTGTTTCTGTATAATAAATCACATCATCCTGCATATTAATATCCATAATGTTTGAATCCATCTTACATATTTGTTTTATTTTTTCACCTTTTTTATTCATTTTAAATAGATAATATTCATAATCGTAACTATCATTTGCTTTTGATGTAATATAATATATTTTATTTCCTTTTACATATAGAGTTTCATAGTTTTTGTCATCATCTGCTTTAGATATTCTTTCATTTTTTTCTCCATTAGTTTTCATTTTTGCTATATATTGTGCATTGTCTTTTTTGAATATGTAATAAATCCAATTATCTTTTATTTGATAATATGAAATCTTTTTATCTGAAATTTTAGTTTTCTCTGTTCCATCTAATTTAGCTCTATAAAAATTCCCATCTTTGAAATAATATACAAACTTATCTGCCACCATAACTTGTGCTTCATCAATATCTCTTGCTAATATTTCTTTGCTCTTTCCATTTGTTTTAATCTTAACTAAGTTGCATTTAGAACTATTTTCCTCATCATATTCCAAGCAATAAATATAACTTCCAGCGACATTCAAATATCTTACATTTCCATCAGCAACCTTTTGAACACCTTTTCCATTATTCTTTACCTTATTAATTCCAACTACTTCATTATCATCAACTGAAATATAAAAAATGTTTTTGCCATTCTCCACAGCCAAACCTTGATTATAGCAATTACCCGCAGAAGTTCCATACTCAGTTCCTTTAAAGCAACTTCCAATCACAAAAATCGCAACCAAAACAACTAAAACTGCAACGCCTCTAAGTACGATTTTCCTATTAGCTAAACAAAATCCCCTAATAACTCCAAAAAATTTCAAAAACTTCTCCTTCATAAAACTCCTCCTAAAAATCATATATAACTATTATACAAGTTTTTATGATTTTTTACAAGGATTTTGAAAGAAAAGTTTTTAAGTTAAACCTTAATTTGATACCTGTGTGCCTTTTTGCACATTTCCAGTTTTTGTTGCAATTATATTATCTATTATTTCTGCAGCACTTGATGTGTAGTTTACTGTTACTAAACAACCACTTCCTGTTGCAGTATAATTAAATGTGCCTCCATATGTTGTTAGTTTAGTGCTATCTACACTAAGTGTAATTGTTGAATTTAGCTTAGGGCAATTGTTGAACATATATTGTGTATTGGTTACATTTCCCATGTCCCAGTTTTCAATGTTTAATTCACTTAGGCTCGTACAACTATTAAACAATTGTCTCATAATCTCAACATTGCTCACATTCCATTTATGTAAATCTAATGATGTTAATTCATGGCAATGCCTAAACATTCTGTCCATACTTTTTACATTACTTACATCTAAGTCTTCAATGCCTATTATTTGCTTTAAAATCATAGTATTTTTAGGATTTCCACCATCATCCCCTGCAAAAATCCACGACATGTCTTCTACTTTACCAGTATTCCAATTGCTAAGATCTAATTTCTCAAGGCTAGAGCAATTTGCGAACATGAATTTCATATTTGTAACATTTTCGGTATTCCAATTACTAACATCTAATTGTTTCAAGTTACTACAATTTTTGAACATATAATCCATTGCAGTTGTGTTTTTTGTATTGAATTTTGATACATCAAGACTTTCGATTTTAGAGCACTGCTGAAACATTCCTTGCATCGAGGTTACATTTTCTGTATTAAAATTTGAAATGTTTAGTTTTTCTAAGCTTGAACAATTGCCAAACATCAAATACATTGAAGTTACATTACATGTATTTAATTTGTTTAATCCTGTAATGCTTTTAATGTTTTTTAAATTCATAAATAATCTTTTTGCACTTATAGGTGCAATTTCTTCAGCAATTACTACTGATGTTATTTGTCCAGCTTGTTCTTGATCTCCTGCCCAAAAAAGTAATGCTTTTTGTTCAGCATCTGATAATTCTCGAGTGTCTGATATGTTTTCTGTTTGTTTTACAAGAGTTGCTCCATTTCTTTCGTTTAAAATGTTTTCTGAGTTTTTATAAAATACTAATGTTCCATCTGAATATAGAGCTGCATACATTTCTGTTGGTTCTACTTTATTGTACACTATTTCATCAATCAACTTATCAACTTCATCTATACTCTTACTCTCATTCATTTGAGCACTATTCCACCTAGTTGTTGCATCTTTTGCTACTTCAAAAAGTTTTGTTTTTATTACTATATTTGTAACTACTCCCACTAGAATCAACATTATAATAATCGTAATAATAAGTGCTATAAGTGTTATTCCTTTGTTACTCTTCATATTTTTATCCCCTTTTCTCAAGATTATAATTAATTTTATTTTACACAAAAAAATTACAATTATCAATACTTTTTGCCAATGTCACAAAAATGTAATATAATTGTAATATTTTTGTAATGTCTCACTTATTTTCCAACTGCAAATATGTTTCAGGGACATTTCCTACTACTACTGTTTCGACTAGGAGTACCTGATTTTTTATTGTTTTTTCTATGGATTTATAGTTAGTTAGTATTGATACATTGCATTCTATATCCAAATAAATTCTATATACCGTTTGGTTTATTCCTGCTGATTTGAATTCTGTTTTTATATCTGTTGCAATGTCTCCTGCTGGTAGAATTTTTATTTTTATGTTGGGGCCGTGTGGCTGATAAATATTTTGTTCCTGTTAGGGCCCCTAGTGGTATTTGTATTGCTTGTTTTCCTGTTTCGTTTAGTTCTTTTTGTATTTCTATTGCTATATCTGAAACTATTTGATTTAATGTTACAATATCGGTTTTTAGTATGCTATTTTTCTTATCTTCTGATTCTATTATTTGAACTGTATCTTTATAATTATATCTAGCTAGCACTTCACTTGACTTTCTGTTTGTAATATCTGTTGCAATACTCTGTGCTTTAGCTGTGCAAAGCCCCTCAAATATTGGATCTATTGATTTTAGTAGCTTATACCCTGTTAATGTAGATATTATAAGCATTATAATAGAAAAGTATATTTTTCTTGTTATTATCTTATCTATTTTACTTACTTTTAAAGAAGGCAACTTCAGCTTTCTTCTTGAATAAATTTTATCCATTCTTATGAAGTAACTCTACTCTTGCAAAATCTAGGAATATATAATTGTTGACCTACTGTTAGCTTATTTACATCTTCTATATTATTTAGTCTTGCAATATCTTCTACTGTGCTCTTAAACATCTTTGCTATTTTCCAAAGTGTATCACCTGGTTTTACAAAGTATATTACCATACTGTAGTTGCAACATTCTTTGCTTTCCTCTAAGCTTATTCCCTCAATCATATTCACTTTTTGACTTTTCTGTTCTGAAATGTTAAACTCTATGCCAACTGCTACTTCTATTACTCCATCTTTTACAATGAAATCATTCTGTTTAATTTTTACTACAGTGTCTATATTTGAATTTTCATCAATCTTATCTGATAAAACCTCATGGCTAAATGGCAAATCCACATTTCGTGCATTTATTCCATTTCCTTGTTCAAATAATATTGTTAAGTTTAAGTTTCCTTCATAGATTACTTTTCCGTTTCTGATTTGTGCACTATTAATTGTTGGTTTTGTTTGAATATCTAATACTCTACCTGTTAGTTCTGGAATTCTAATGTTTTCATTTAAAGTGTGTAAACCATTTATTTTATTCCTATCTGTTATTGAATTTATTTCCTTTTTTTCAAATTCTATATCAGATGTTATGCTATACAAATCTTCTATTACATCTATTTGCTTTGTTTCATATGCTGCACAGATCACTTCTATTTCTGCATCTACAGAGATTGAATGTTCTGTGCTGTCTGGTTTTACAACTAGATTGCTTAAGCAGTTTTGTACTTCACAATCACAATTTTCATTTATATTCTGTATATCAACAAATCCCATTATTGGAATTTTAGTACTTGCAGTATTTATTCTGTTATCCTCAGTTAAATACATTATTTCAATTCTAGCATCTGCCTTAGATAGAACTTTGTTGTAGCTAATTTTAATTTCCTCATCTACTATATCAATATTTACATTCATTATTTCTGCTAATTCATCTGCTGTATCTATTGCAATAGTGTCTTTTGCACTTACTTTATTGCTTCCTTTACCTACTAAAGATGTTATTTTTTGCGTGCTATTTAGAATTTGAAAATTTTCTGCATTTGAAACTCCTGTTATTACATCACAAGCTTCATTTGAATAAATTGCAACAGAAATATCTAAATTAGCTTTTATATTTAATTTTCTTCCGTTAATTATCTTAGTGTCAAAATTCTTTACTGTTATTTCAATTTTAGAATCCATGTTTTCTTTTGCATTATCCATATCAATGATTTCAGTAAAATCTAGGCTTGTGTTCAAACTTCTTATTGTAGATTCATTATCATCTGCCAAATAAATAATATATGTATTTATTGCTCCATCAATTCTAATTTTACCATCCATTACATCTTTTTTATAGATATTAACCACACCATTTGTACTTATTACATTAAGCACATCCGGTTTCACATCGTTTACTATACAATCGGTCTCAACTTGCCTGTTTTCCTTTTTTTGTCCTACTTTTTGATTTAAAATAATTTGATTTTTAGTTGTTTCTACTACCATACAATTCCCTCCCTTAATTATTACATTATATTAAGAGGAACAAAAAAAATTCCTAAAACTTAGGAATTTTTTAAAACTTTATTTTTGATTCTACTGGTGTTAATGGGAAATATTCTTTTCCATTAAATATTGATATTTGTAATTCATTTGTAAGGATATCGGTATATCTATAACTTGCATTTGTTTCTCTTTTGCAGTTTTTCAAAATGAAGATGTTTGGATAAACACTTTGTATTGTTGCTTCCTCTTCGAAATATTTCTTTCTTCCCATAGCTCCTCTTATAATAACCTTTTGTCCTATGTTTTCGCCTAATTCTGTTTTAATGTTTGAGATATCGTTTTGGCAAATCATATGCTTCCCACATCCTCTCTAATCATTTGAGCGGATTATATCATTATTTTTTTGGGTTGTCAAAAATAATTGTTTTATGTCGATTTTTGCTTTTCGTTGGAACTGTAGGGTTTCAGCAATATTTCTATCAAATATTACATTTTCATTACATTTATGTTACAGGAATTTGACAGTTAATTGAATATAAAATCGATATAAGCATTGATGGTGCTTAGTTTGCACTGATGCTGGCCTTGTTTCTAATGCCAATAGGAAGTTCAATGATAAAGATGATCGTGCCTTTATCACTACTCAATCTATTAAAAAATTAAAA
>OIEN01000300.1_pt1 | contig 33815 bp, 27 predicted proteins | sample 1581741 | NCBI WGS metagenome assembly OIEN01 (sample SAMN01760944, study PRJEB22395) | human gut metagenome | reverse complement strand
GGCCGGGAGAACATAGCGGCCATAGACTTCCTCCGCCAGCTTTCGGATACCGTCCGAAGGGAATGCCAAGGGGCGCTGCTGATAGCGGAGGAGAGCACCGCCTTCCCGGGAATGACCGCGCCTACCTCAAAGGGGGGCCTGGGCTTCGACTATAAATGGAACATGGGCTGGATGAACGACGTGCTGGACTATATGTCAATGGACAGCTACTTTCGGAGCTACCACCACGACGAAGTGACCTTTTCCATGTGCTATGCCTTTTCCGAGCACTATATACTGCCCCTGTCCCATGACGAGGTGGTACACGGCAAAAAGTCCATCATAGGGCGTATGCCGGGGGAATATGCGGATAAGTTCAGCCAGACGAGGCTGCTTCTCATGTATCAGATGGCACATCCCGGAAAGAAGCTGACCTTTATGGGCACAGAGCTTGCCCAGTTCATAGAGTGGAACTTCCGCCAGTCGCTGGACTGGCTGCTGCTGGATTACCCCACCCACGAGGCCATGCAGCAGTTCGTGAGGGAGCTTAACCACTTCTATACCCGTACCCCGGCGCTGTATCAGCTGGACGACAGCTGGGACGGCTTCGAATGGATCTCCGTGGACGATCGGGCCCACAGCGTGCTGGCCTTCCTCAGAAAGGACGCCGAGGGCAACAAGATACTCTGCCTGTTTAACTTCACCCCTGTGGAGCATTATCCCTACCGGGTGCGGCTGCCCTTCATGGCCACGCTGGATCAGGCCATATCAAACGTCGATATGCGCGATATAAAGGGCGTAGAGACGGCGCAGCTTGAGGACGGCTATTATGCGGACATAATGCTTTCGCCATACGAGGCGGTGTATTACTACGTGAACGAGACGGAGCCCGGCCAGCAGCTGCAATAATCCTTACCCGATGCAAAACATTTTCCCGCCCCTTTTCGCCGGGGCGGGACGCTATCATATATCACATTAAAAAAACAAGCCTTTTCATTTACTGAACACAATTTCCCATGGATGTACGAGGAGGTTTTATATGGTAAGAAAAAAGGTCGTCGCCATGCTTCTGGCAGGCGGGCAGGGAAGCAGGCTGAGCGTACTGACCAACCGCATGGCCAAGCCCGCCGTGCCGTTCGGGGGTAAGTACAGGATAATCGACTTTCCCCTCTCCAACTGCGTGAATTCCGGCATAGACACCGTGGGCGTGCTGACCCAGTATGAGCCTCTGGAGCTCAACGCCTACATAGGCACCGGTCAGGCCTGGGATCTTGACCGCAACTCCGGCGGCGTATTCGTGCTGCCCCCCTATCAGTCCAGCCACAGCGGAAGGTGGTATTCCGGCACCGCCAACGCCATATTCCAGAACATGGCGTTCATAGACAGGTACCATCCCGAATATGTGCTCATACTCTCAGGCGACCATATATACAAGATGGACTACGCCCTGATGCTGGATTACCACATAAGCAAGGGCGCCGACCTTACCGTGGCCGTACGAACCGTGCCCATGGAGGAGGCCCACCGCTTCGGCATAATGAACACGGACGGCGAGGGCCGCATAGTGGAGTTCGAGGAAAAGCCAAAGCGCCCCAGGAGCAACAAGGCGTCCATGGGCATATACATATTCTCATGGCCGGTGCTCAAAAAATACCTGACGCTGGACGAGCAGGACAAGAGCTCCCAAAACGACTTCGGCAAGAATGTAATACCTTCCATATTGAATGCCGGCCTCAGGGCCTTTGCCTACAGCTTCGATGCCTACTGGAAGGACGTGGGCACGGTGCAGAGCCTCTGGGAGGCCAACATGGACCTTATCTCCGATGACCCGCCAATAGAACTCAACGACCCTGATTGGAGGATATACAGCAAGTCCCCCTGCATGCCCCCCCACTGCGTAGGCGGCAACGCCACAATAAAGCGCTCCAGCATAACAGAGGGCTGCAATATATACGGCACCGTGATGCACAGCGTAATATTCGCAGGCGTGGACATCGAGGAGGGCGCAGAGGTGGCGGATTCCGTGGTGATGCCGGGCGCCGTCATAAGAAGCGGCGCAAAGGTACACCGGGCCATAATAGGCGAGAACTCCATAGTCGGAGAAGGTTCCTTCGTGGGCGCCGAGAGAAGGCCTGAGGATGGGGAATACAATACTTCTCTTACAGACGATATAACCCTCATAGCCAGCGATACAGAGATAGAGGCGGGCAGGAGAGTTCCCGTAGGCATGATAGTTAACGCCACAAGGAAGGAGGCCTGATCTCATGGGAAACGACGTATTCGGCCTTATCTATACCGGTGAATCCAGCATGCAGCTCCGCGATCTGACCTACTCAAGGTCGGTTGCCGCGGTGCCCTTTGCGGGCAGATACCGCTGCATAGACTTTATAATGAGCAACCTTGTGAACACGGGCATTTCCAACGTTGGCATAATTGCCCAGAAGAACTACCACTCGCTGATGGATCATCTGGGCTCCGGCAAGGAATGGGAGCTGCACAGGAAGCGGGACGGCCTGTTCATACTGCCTCCATTCGTGACCAGAGACAATACCGGCATATACCGGGGTACCATAGACGCATACCATTCCGTGATGGGCTACATACGGCGCAGCTCCCAGAAGTACATAATAATCTCCGGCAGCCACACCGTATTCAATACCACCTTCGACGACATGACAGCCCAGCACATACGCACCGGGGCCGACATAACCTTCATGTACAATGAAGTCGGCATACATCACCCGGACGACCAGTTCAACGAGCTGCGCTTCAATCTGGCGGAGGACGGCAGGGTGACCGGCATACAGCTCAACCCAAACCAGCCCGCAACGCCCCATTCCTCCTGCGACGTGGTCATGATGGAAAAGACCACCTTCGAATACCTCATAGAGGACGCATACAGCAGGGGGGATACCGACTTTCTCAGGGATGTGCTCCTTCGCAAGGTAGGAGAGCTTAAGATGTACGGCTGGAGGTACGACGGCTACGTGGGCTGTATAAGCTCGCTGCCCGGCTACTTCAACCACAATATCAACGTGCTCAGGAGCGAGGTAAGACGCGATCTGTTCAATCCCGAGCACCCCATATACACCAAGGTAAAGGACGAGGTGCCCGCCCGATATAAGGGGGACTCCAAGGCCCGCAACTGCCTGGTGGCGGACGGCTGCGTGATAGAGGGAGAGGTGGAAAACTCCGTGCTGTTCCGCGGCGTGCATGTAGGCAAGGGAACAAAGATAAGCAACTGCGTAGTGCTGCAGGCCTGCGACATACAGGAAGACTGCGAGCTATCGTATGTAATACTGGATAAGGGCTGCACCGTCCGCCAGGGACGCCGCCTTGCGGGCTACGACAGCTTCCCCATAATAATCAGAAAGGGCAGTACGGTTTAAATGCCAGAGAAAAAGAAAACCAAGGCCAAGGCCGAGGAAAGGATAACGGAAGAAATAAAGGAGACCCCAAAGCAGCTGCCATATAAGGTGCTGTTCCTGGCCTCGGAGTGCGTGCCATTCGTAAAGACCGGCGGGTTGGCGGACGTTATAGGCGCGCTGCCAAAGGAGCTCAAAAGGCAGGGCGTGGACGTGCGGGTGATGATCCCCCTGTATTCCGCCATAGGCCCAAAGTATCGGGAACAGATGACGCGCATATGCGAGTTTTATGTACAGCTCGGCTGGCGCAGCCAGTATTGCGGCATACTCACCATGGAGTATCAGGGAGTGCCGGTATACTTCATAGATAACGAGTACTACTTTGGCCGGGGCTACATATACGGCCAGAGCAACAGCGACGAGGGAGAGCGCTTCGCCTTCTTCTCCAAAGCCGCGCTGGAGGCCATGCCCCGTATAGGCTTCTTCCCCGACGTGCTCCACGCCCACGACTGGCAGGCGGCAATGAGCAGCGCCCTGCTGCGTATGCAGTACGGCAAAAGCCCGGATTACCGCCGCGTGCGCACGGTGTACACCATACACAACCTGAAGTATCAGGGCGTATTCAATTGGCCCTTTATGGATGAGCTTCTCTCCATCGGCCCCGAGCACTTTACAGGCGAAAGCCTCGAATATTACGGCGATATAAACTTCACAAAAGGGGCGCTGGTGTATTCCGACGCCATAACCACCGTCAGCCCCACATACGCCGGGGAGATACAGTCCCCGGAGTACGGCGAAACGCTGGACGGGGTGCTGCGCTGGCGCAGCAGGGACATATACGGCATAATGAACGGCATAGACGAGAGCCTTTTCGACCCCGCCACGGACAAGGCCATATATGCAAATTACTCCCTTGAGGATATGAGCGGCAAGGAAAAGTGCAAGGAATCGCTCCGGACGGAGTTCTGGCTGGATAAGGATGCTTCGCCCATAATCGGCATGGTTACGCGCTTTACGGATCAGAAGGGCCTTGATTTGGTGGAATACGCCATATCCGCGCTTATGGAAAAGGGGGTGCAGCTTGCCGTTTTAGGCAGCGGCGACGCGCGCTATGAGCATCTCTTCTCCTGGGCGAGCTGGCGCTACGGCGGCAGGATAGCCGCCCGTTACAGCCACGACCCAGCCCTGGCCAACCGCATATACGCGGGCTCCGATATGTTCCTCATGCCATCGAGATTCGAGCCCTGCGGCCTGTCGCAGCTCATTGCCCTCCGCTACGGCACGCTGCCCATAGTGCGGGAGACGGGCGGCTTGAAGGACAGCATAACCCCCTACAATAAATTCACCGGCGAGGGGCTGGGCTTCACCTTCCGGCAGTATAATCACATAGACATGCTGGGAGCGGTGGACAGGGCAATCGAAGCCTACCGGCAGCCTGATATATGGAAGGGCCTTATGAAGAACGCCATGAGCGCCCACTTCACATGGGAGAAGTCCGCAGGCAAGTACATAGAGCTTTACGAGAGACTGAGCGAAAGGTAGAAGGACGGCAGGACTCAAGGCAGCTCACTCTGGCCCCTTAAAAGGGGCCTTTTTGTGAGAAAATATTTCGTGGGGCGGCATATGGTGCATACAGGGCAAAAAAATGTGACAATGTTGCGAAGTGCGGTACTAACGAAATATTTTATGCTAAAATTTTAATTATGATGAAATTCGACCAGCGATACGAGAAATACAAAGCCCCCTTTGGCGCGGTGGAAACGGGCCGCCCGGTGCGCTTCTTTATGGAAACCGACAGGGACGACAGCAAAATAACGCTCAGGCTCTGGGTAGACGGAAGGGAAGAGCTGATCTCCGGAATACGTGAAGCGGGCGGCGTAAGCTTCAGCTATACCCCGAGCCACAGCGGCGTCGTATGGTACTGCTTTCTGATAGACGGCCCGGAAGGCAGACGGTATTACAGCGGCCTCGAGGGAGAGGGAAGTATATACACAGAGCAGCCGGATTCCTACCAGCTGACGGTCTACGACCCCTATGAAACGCCGGATTGGTTTAAAAATACTATCGTTTACCAGATATTTCCGGACAGGTTTAGAAGGCCAGGTGAAATACTCGGTATAGAGGAGCATACGCGGCTCTTCAGGGCGCCGAGGCTCCATGAAAGCTGGAGCGACAGCCCGGACTACCTGCCGGTAAACGGGCAAAGGTACTATGTGCCGGAGGATTTTTTCGGCGGCAACCTGTACGGCGTAAAGGAAAAGCTGCCCTATTTGAAATTACTGGGCGTGGGGTGCATATACCTCAACCCCATATTCCTTTCCTCCACCAACCACCGCTACAACACGGCGGATTACATGACGGTGGATCCCATGCTTGGGGGAGACAGGGCGTTAGCCGAGCTTGCGGCGGCCGCTAAGGAATACGGCATACGGCTCATGCTGGACGGTGTGTTCTCACATACCGGCAGCGAAAGCGTTTATTTCAAGGAGGCTCAGAGCAATCCCCATTCCCCCTGCCGGGAATGGTACGACTTTACCGAGTACCCTGACAAATACCGCTGCTGGTGGGGCTTTGAGACGCTGCCGGAGGTGAAGGAACTTACCCCTTCATACATGGAATTCATAGGCGGCGTCATGGAAAAATATGCCAAAATGGGAATAACCTCATGGCGGCTGGACGTTGCGGACGAGCTGCCGGACGGATTTATAGAGTTCCTGCGCAAAAGGCTCAAAAGCATAGACCCCGAGGGGGTGCTCTTAGGCGAGGTGTGGGAGGAGGCCACAAACAAGCACGGCGCGGAAGGCAGGCGCAGATACGTTGACGGCCATGAGCTGGACAGCGTGATGGATTACCCATTCCGCCATATGCTGATGGATTTCTTCCTGGGAAGGATCGACGGTGAAGGGCTGGCAAGGAGCCTGCTCCGGCTTATGGAGAACTACCCGCCGCAGTTTTACGAAAGCCTTCTCAATCTCATGGGCAGCCACGATGTCGTCAGGGCCATAACCGCGCTTGCGGGGGCGCCTGACAGGGATTCCCTTACGAGAGAGCAGCAGGCGGCGTATTCCCCCACTATAGAGCAGCTGAAGGCGGGCAGAAAGCGCTTCATGGCGGCGGCCGCGGTACAGTATATGATGCCCGGCACCCCCTGCCTCTACTACGGCGACGAGGCGGGGCTTACAGGCATGGCGGACCCCTTCAACCGGGGCGCGTACCCATGGGGTCAAGAGGATACAGAGCTCATCGCATATTTCCAAAAGCTGGGAGAGCTGCATAAACGCGCCAAAGGCGGCTGCGCCTTCGCGGGGCGCGGCGATGTATTCGCGCTGTACCGGCCGGAGGTCATATGCATGGTAAACAGGAGCTGCGAGCCGGTAACGGCCTGCTTTGCGGATAAGGATTTTTGCGGCAATATCAGGGCCGAGCTGGAAAACGGCTGTATAGAAAGGGAACTGCCCCCATACGGCGCGGCGATACTTATAAAAGGACAAGAGGAGCGGGCATAATATGTTCAACAGGTGGTTTCAGGGAAGATACGGCGTGGATCAGCTCAGCAGGGCGCTGATAATCGCGAGCCTTATAGTATCCGTGATATCCTGGTTTTTCGGCAGGGCGCCGGCAGGGGTGTACTACGCGCTGCGCGGCATAACGCTGGCGCTTATCGCCTTTGCGCTTTTCCGTATGCTTAGCCGAAACTTTTACGCCCGGCAGCAGGAGCTGGCCCGGTATATGAACATGGAGCGCAGCGTGCGCAACTGGTGGCAGACGCTGCGCATTCGCCGGCAGAACTTTGTAAACGTACAGAAGGAAAAGAAAAAATACAAATACCTCACCTGCCCCCAGTGTATGCAGAAGCTCCGGGTACCCAAGGGTAAGGGCAGGATAAGAGTTACCTGCTCCAAGTGCGGCAACAGGTTCGAGGCAAAGAGCTGAAAACGCCCTGTCATATTCTACCTGAATAGCGCCTCCATACAGGCGGCAAACTAAGGCTGACTACGAAACAGGAGGTACTTAAGAATGTCAAAGGCAAAGAGCCAGACCATCGGCTGCAAGGTCACAAGCTGCGCATACAACATGAGCGGATGCGACTGCGGGCTGGAACGCATCGAGGTTGAGCCTATGTGCGGCTGCCATACCGGCAACCCCGAAGATGAGAGCCTGTGCGGAAGCTATAAGTGCAGGGACTGAAAGTAGGCAGACAACAAGGCGCGGGTTCGCGCCTTTTTTCATGCAGCGAGGTATTATGCGGATTTCCGTACCGCAAGGAAAGCGCCGTACCTGACCATCAGGCCAAAATCATAGAGATAAAAGCAGATTTCATATCTTGTTATAGGGACAGGCGTAGGATATAATATAGGGCAAAGGAGGGTGAGGCGAATGACTAACGAAGAAAAGATACTTGAAATGCTGGCAAGTATACAGACCGATATGAACGGCATGAAGGCCGACATCGGTGAACTTAAGGCAGATGTGAGCAGCCTTAAGACAGAGGCGATCAAGACCAACCTGCGCATCGAAAACGAGATAATTCCTAAGCTCAAGGTTTTAGCCGAGGGTCACGCCATGCTCTCTGAAACGCTTGCCCCAAAGAGCAAAGTAGACGAGCTGCAAAGCGATGTGGAACTGCTCAAGATAGTCGTTAAAAACCTCAACTCCGAAGTTCAGCAGCTTAAGAAAGCTCAGTGATATAGATAAATAAAAAAACGGCTCCAGGGCCGCTTTTTTATTTCCGTCATTTCTCGTCTCGCTGGGCAATGGCGCGCTTTTCCTCCAGCCGATTATTCACCCATTCCCCAATAAGGGTATACAGCACCGCCATTATGGGCACGCAGAGTATGGCGCCCATTAGTCCGAAGAGACGGGCGCCGAACAGCACCGCTATCATCACCCACAATCCGGATATGCCCACTGCGTTTCCAACCACCTTGGGATATATGAGGTTGCCCTCTATTTGCTGTATGGCCAGCACGAACACCACAAACCACAGCGCGTGCGGCGGGTCCACCACGAATATTATAGAGAAGCCTATCGCGCCGGATACCCAGGGGCCCACTATGGGCACCATCTGGGATACGCCTACTATGACGCTTATCAGCACTGCGAAGGGGAAGCCCAGTATCTGCATCCCCATGAAGCACATCATGCCAAGTATAAAGCACTCTATGAGCATACCGTATACATAGTTGTGCAGCGATTTATTGGTGCGGGCGCATACATCCAGTATTCTTGCGGCATGCTGCTCGTTGAACACGGCTTTTATGAACTTGCGGCACTGGCACAGCAGGTTTTCCTTGTTCGCGAGGGCGTATATGCTGATTATCAGCGCAAAGAGCATATCCACGACCACGCCCACGGTGCTTACGGTAAAGCGCAGCAGGCCGGAGGCGAGACCGCTTATGAAGCCGTCCAGCTTGTCCAATATGTCCTCGGACACCTGGCGAACCTTTACGGCTATGTCATCGTTGAGGTTCAGCCTTTCCCATACGTCGGTGCCCCATTTAATCAGGCTCTTGGAGTAGGAATCGTAGTTTTCCGCCAGGGATTTTATGCTGTCGACCAGCTTGGGACCTACTATCACTATCAGCACCGTGATTATGGAAAGCACGAACAGCATTGCCATCACCACGCATATTACCCGCTTGAGCTTTGAGGCGCGCCATTTTGAAAACAGCCTGTTTTCCAGAAAGCACATGGGCATATTGGCTATGAAGCTTATCGCCATAGCTATGAATATGGGGCTGATGGCGTCGAAAAAGCCCCCGACTGAGCTTTTTACGGCGGTCAGGTTTTCGATTATCTCATATAATATGACGCCGAAGGCCACTATAAAAATGTATCTTCTCGAGGACTTCCAAAGTCCCTCCATATCCTGCTTATCCTTCAATGGAACCCTCCGAAGCTGAATTTTTGAGAGCCTCCTGCTTTGCCTCGCGGTCGAATTTTTCCGCGAGAAGCTTGGCGGAGATGTAGGCGGAAATGGCGTCTATCGCCATGCGGTTCCTGCCGCCCCGCATTACGGCAAAGTCGGCCTCCCGAATGTATTTGCTTATATATTCCTCGTACATGGGCTTTACGGTCGCCATGTACTGCTCGGCTATGTTTTCTATGGAGCGTCCGCGAACCCGTATATCCCGCTTTATGCGGCGGAGCAGGCACACGTCTATATCCACGTGCATGTAGACCTTCAGGCTCATGAGGTCGGTTATGCGCTTATCGCGGAACATGTGTATGCCCTCGAGTATGAGCACGTCCATGGGCTGTATCAGCTCGTCGCTATCCGCCCGCATATGCCTGGCATAGTCGTAGCCCTTTCTGGTTATGGGAAGACCGCCTTGCAGACGCTGTATGTCGGCATAAAGCTGGTCAAAGTCAAATATATCCGGCTCGTCGTAGTTTATATGTACCCGCTCCTCAAAGGGCAGGTCGGAATGGTCCCTGTAATAGCAGTCCAGGCCGATTATTGCCGAGGTGCAGGTAAGGGAGTCCTCTATTTCCTTCGCAAGGGTGCTCTTGCCGCTGCCGCTGGCGCCGCATATGCCGACGATTATCATGCTTTAGATATTCCCCCGATCGTGCTTTTTTATCATTATAACCCCGAGCGGGGCATTTTGATAGACGCAAAATCCAAAATTGCCCTGAAAATGCAGAAGGACACGCTCCCTTGCGGGTTTACGATTTGTTTGATTTTGCGTTATAATATTTGTGCTATAATATTTCAGACAGTATTTTATATTTTGGATATCCGGGAGACGCTGGCAGATGAAAAAAAGCCGAGGCTTATCAAACATAAAGACCATACTGCAAAACGCATTCAGGCGGCTGGGGCTTTCCCTGCGGCGCTTCGGCAGGCGTGGCGGCATAGGCGGGGCCATAGGGCGGCTCGCGCTGGGCGTAAAGCGCCGGGATAAGCGCACCATAACGTCGCTGTGCGCATTTTTGGGCTGCCTCGTGCTGCTCATAGCGGGCATATCCGTAATATCCGCCAACCGGCCTCAGCAGAGTATGCAGGGCGTAATAACCTCCTCCGCCGGCATAGTAGACCTTACAGGCGACTATGAGAATGTTCAGGCTGACAGGGAGGCAAAGGAGCTTGCGGCGGGGCCGACCCCCAAGCCGCTGTATTTCCAGCAGGGCTTTGAGGATGAGAACATAGCCGAGATACAGCAGAGGCTGATGGACCTCGGCTATATGGACAACGACGAGCCTACCAACTACTACGGCCCCAACACGAAGGAGGCGGTGGAAATATTCCAGCGCCAGCACGGCGTTACGGTGACGGGCGTGGTGGACAGGGCGACCTACGAGAAGCTGTTCTCCGACGAGGCGCTCACATACATGGCGGATCTGGGCATAAGCGGCTCCGACGTGGAGGATATACAGTCGAGACTTCGTGAGTTGGATTATCTCGATAAGGTCACAGGCTACTTCGGCGAGGAGACCGAGAAGGCGGTCATAGAGTTCCAGAAGAACAACCGCCTCAGCGTGGACGGCAAGGTGGGGACCCAGACCCGCGAAATGCTCTACAGCGAGGACGCGGTGCCAAAGAGCCTGAAGTACGGCGAAAAGAGCGACGACGTGCTTCGCTATCAGAAGCGGCTCAACAAGCTGGGCTACCTTTCCAGCACCCCTGACGGTACCTTTGGGAGGGACACCGTGAACGCGGTCAAGAGCTTCCAGCGGCAGAACGGCCTTACGGTGGACGGCTACATAGGCCCCTCCACAAAGGAGCTGCTCATGAGCAGGAACGCCAAGGCCAGCGTAATATCATTGGGCGAGACCAGCAGCAACGTAACAAAAATTCAGAAGCGGCTAAAGGAGCTTGGTTACCTCAAGAGCAGCGCCACGGGCTACTTCGGCACCTCAACCGAGTCCGCCGTATCGGCCTTCCAGAAGCGCAACAAGCTCAGCTCCGACGGCAAGGTAGGCAAGGGCACCATGGCCGCGCTGTTCTCCAGCAAGGCCAAGAAGGCGCCCAGCAACTATAAGCCCTCGTCGGGCGGCTCATCGTCGGGAAGCAGCTCCTCCGGCGGCGGCACCGGCGCGCTTACAGGCACCATGGGCAGCGTGGACAGGTTCATCTCCGCGGCCCAGAGCAAGATAGGCTGCCGGTACTCAAAGGGCGGCAAGGGGCCGGATAAGTTCGACTGCTCGGGCTTCGTATACTGGTGTCTGAGGCAGGCGGGCGTGAACCAGAAGTACCTCACCTCCTCCGGCTGGCGCAGCGTATCGGGCTACACAAAAGTCAGCTCACTTTCCAGCCTGCAAAGGGGCGACATAATCGTATTCCGCGGCCACGTGGGAATAGCCATGGGCGACGGGACGATGATAGACGCCTCCAGCGGCAACAGCAGAGTCATACACCGCCCCTGCATGGGCGACTGGTCGCAGAAAAACTTCATCTGCGCGTGGAGGATATTCTGATAACGGACATAAAAAAAGTGGCGTTCAGCCACTTTTTTTGATATTCGTATTTATTCCACCGTTACCGATTTGGCAAGGTTCCTCGGCTTGTCGATATCGCAGCCCTTGAGCAGAGCCACGTAATAGGCGAAGAGCTGTAGGGGCAGTATGGCCAGCGAGGGCAGAACAAAGGGATCGGTCTTGGGTATCCACATGACCTGATCGGCGGTCTCCTCCACGCCGGGAGTGCCCTCAGTGGCAAGCGCCAGCACTACTGCGCCCCGGGCCTTTACCTCGCGCATGTTGCTTATCATCTTTTCGGTCAGGGGACTGTAGGTGCAGAGGGCCACTACCAGGGAGCCGGGCTCTATCAGGGAAATAGTGCCGTGCTTCAGCTCGCCCGCAGGATACGCCTCGGAGAATATGTAGGATATTTCCTTCAACTTGAGGGAGCCTTCCAGAGCCAGGGCGTGGTCTATGTTGCGGCCTATGAAGTATATGTTGCGGCAGCTGAAATGGAGGGATGCGAGGTACTTGATATAGTCTGACTTTTCGAGAAGGCCGCGCATAAGGCCAGGCAGCTCATCTATGGCGTTCAGACAGCTTTTAAGCTCGCCGTCGCTTACCATATGGCGGCAATGTCCCATGTACAGGGCAAGCAGATAGCATACGGAAAGTTGTGCGCTGTAAGCCTTGGTGGTGGCCACGGCTATTTCGGGGCCGGCCCAGGTATATATGACATCCTCGCTCTCGTTGGCGATGGTGCTGCCCACTACGTTCACTATGGACAGCACATGGGCGCCGCGCTTTTTCGCCTCGCGCAGGGCAAAGAGGGTATCTATAGTCTCGCCGGACTGGCTTATGACTATGGCTATGGTCCTGTCAGTCACTATGGGATTGGAATAGCGGAACTCCGATGCCAGCTCCACCGTGACGGGTATGCGGGTGTAACGCTCGATGTAGTGCTTCGCCACCTGGCCTACGTAGCTTGCGGAGCCGCAGGCCACTATGAATATCCTGTCGCAGGAGCGTATGTCCTCCGCCGATATATGGGAAAGGCCGAGGTCTATGGCGCCCTCCTTTATACGGGGGCGGACGGTGTTGCGTATCACGTCGGGCTGCTCCATTATCTCCTTGAGCATGAAGTGGGGATATCCGCCCTTTTCGGCGGCGTCAGCGTCCCATTGGATATGCTCTATGTTTTTGTGCAGCTCCTCGCCGTAGCGGTTGTATATCTTCACGCTGCCTGCGGTAAGCACAGCCATGTCATATTCGTCAAGGCGTATCACCTGGCGGGTGTGCTTGAGTATTGCAGGCACGTCTGAGGCGATGAAGTTTTCCCCTTTGCCCACGCCGACTATAAGCGGGCTGTCCTTGCGTACGGCGTAAAGGGTATCCGGGTGATCGGCAAAGATTATGCCCAGGGCGAACGCGCCGGAGATGAGGCTAAGGGCCTCCCGAATGGCGGCCTCGGGGCCGTCCTCGCGGTTGCTCCTGTAAAGGTGCTCCACAAGGTTTGCGGCTATCTCCGTATCAGTCTCGGACATGAAGGAATAGCCCTGCTCGGTAAGAAAATCACGGAGCTCGATGTAGTTTTCCACTATGCCGTTGTGAACCAGAGCCACATCGCCGTGCTGGCTGAGATGGGGGTGGGCGTTTACGTCGTTGGGCTCCCCGTGGGTTGCCCAGCGGGTATGGCCTATGCCGAGGCAGCCGGGCAGGGACCTGCCGCCGTCCGTCATTTCCTCCAGCACGCTCAGCCTGCCCTTGGCCTTCACGACGCTAAGCTTATTGCCGTCTGCAATGGCTATGCCTGAGGAGTCATAGCCGCGGTATTCAAGCTTTTTGAGGGCCTCCAGTATGAGGGGCGCGGCCTGCTTGGGGCCTATATAGCCTACTATTCCACACATTGATAAACTGTTTCTCCTTTGATGAATTAGTCCCAGAGCTTTTCGGAGTATACGCCCTGAGCCTTGATCTTCTCTATGCTCTCCATAACTGCGGACTTATCCTCCTTGTATGTCACGCCGAACCATCGGTCGGGGCTTTCCTCGACCTTTACCCGCACCCTGCCCTCAGACATAAGGGTCTGCACAGCGTTGGGCAGCAGATCCTCATATTTGGCGGGGTTCTCCTTTATGCCCGCTTCGAAATTGGCTTTGAATACATCCTCCAGCATGGGAAGGATATCCGGCTTGAAGCCCCAGCAGTTCATGGAGACGGGGGTACCCTCCGGAAGCTCGATGAAGGTTTTGCCGTCGTCCTCTGTAAAAGCGCCGCCGTGCTCCCGCTTGAATATCCTGCGCCGCTCCACTATGTGGGTGAGGAAGCCTTCATCGTCCACCTCGCATATGCCCCGGGCTACGCTGCCGTTTTCGGTGAGGGTATTTTCCAGCTTATAGCCTATCATCAGCTGCTCGTCTGAGGGCGTGTCCCCGGTGAGAAATCCGTAAAGCTGCTTAAAGGCGGTAGGGCCGTAATAGTCGTCGGAGTTTATGACGGCGAAGGGTCTGCCGCCGATCTCGTCTCTTGCACAGAGCAGGGCATGGGTGGTGCCGAGGGGCTTTGTGCGGCCCTCCGGAGCCTTCAGGCCATGGGGCAGCTTATCCATCTCCTGAAACGCGCACTTGACGTTGGCGCGCCGGGATATTCTGCTGCCGATGGCATCCATGAAGTCCTGCTCAATCTCATGCTTGATTATGAACACAAGGTCGTGGAAGCCGGCGCGTATTGCGTCGTAGATTGAAAAGTCGATTATCAGGTTACCCGCGGCATCGATGGGGTCGATCTGCTTTAGCCCGCCGTAGCGGCTGCCCATGCCGGCGGCAAGCAATACGAGTACAGGCTGTTTTTTCATTTGAAATGTTTACCTCCGTATGCTTAGTTACATATTGGAAATATGCATTAATGCAGGTGTATCTCCCGCCCGAAGGAGCGGGGCGCTGCGTATTTTTTGACTATATCGGTTATGGTGCTTTCGCTCATGCCCGGGACATGCTTCATGGCGGGAAGCAGCCGCTTCATGGAGTTGTCGTCCACAAGGCCAACCAGCTCCAGGAGCATTTTGGTGGCTCCTTCGGCTGTGGGCGTCTCGTCGAACACCGCCTCTATGCTTTCGTTGAGTATGCGAAGCTCAATTATACGGGTATCCGGCGTTTCGAGGAAGCTGGTGAACAGCGTAATGCAGGCTTCGTTTTCACCTGCGGACCATATTCCCCGGGTGGAGACCAGATGCTGCTCCTCCTTCATTATAAAGACGGAATCCGTAAAACCTCCGTCCATATCTATGTATACCGTATTGCGTTCGCACTGCTCGTAAAATGTGACCGCCAGGCCCTTTTCCGTTGAGCTGAAGCGTATTATGTCCGCACCCTTGCTGTAGCAGCCGTGAACGTTTTGCAGCGGCTGCGGGAAAAGGGAGCCGTAGTTGTCGAAAAGGCGGAACTCCCTGCCGTCAAGCAAGCTGCGTATCTTATTGAAGGCGATTTTGTCCGTCCCGAGCCCCTTCCTTTCAGGCTCGGGAGAAAACACCAGCTTGGCGAGATACGCCTTCAGGCTGTCATAGCCTGGAGGGTAAGGCGCGAGCTCCCTGTCGGAGCAGGCCCAGAAGCAGGAATCAAGCAGCTGCATTAGGGACGTCTTGGCGAAGAGCTGTGTGCTGCCGGAGTATATTATAGCTACAGCATCGTACTGTGGGAATATTACCGCATACTGACCGAAAGCGCCGTTGAACTGGTAAGCCCCGCCGCCGCTCATCCATATCTGGTAGCCGTAGCCGTGCCTCATTTCGCCGTTTGGAGTGGGTATCTGGGGCGAGGTAGCGGCGTCTATCCACTCTTCGGAGAGGAGCCGCCGTCCATTCCATACCCCCCTGTTTAAATACAGCTGGGCTATCTTGGCAAGGTCTTCTATGCAGAGGTTCAGCCCCCAGCCTCCCTTTTCCATGCCCTTGGGGCATGTCTCCCAGTGGTGGCTGCGTATGTCCAGCGGCTCATACAGCCTGGGGGTGAGGAATTCGGTAAGGCTCATGCCCGTCTTTTTTCTCAGTACGGCTGAGAGCATATAGGTATTGAGCGAATTGTATTCAAACTGGGTGCCAGGCTCGAACTTGGGTACGGATTCCATGAACATCTTTACCCAGTCCTCGTCCAGAGCGCTGCCCACCTCGTTGAAGCGGACCCCTGTGCTCATGGTGAGGAGGTGCCGTACCGTCAGCATTTTCGACCACTTGTTTGCGGGCTTGCCGGTATAGCCGGGGAATATGTCCTCCAGGCGCTCGTCTATATCCATGAGCCCCTCGTCCACAGCCATGCCTATGGCGGTAGAGGTGATGCTCTTGCTGGCAGAGTACAGCATATGGGGGATTTCAGGCCGATACGGGGCGTAATATCCCTCGGCGAAGACCTTGCCGTGGCGCAGCAGCATTGCGGAATGTATGCCCAGCTCGGCGGTATTATCGGAAAGGTTCCTGAAGAACCGCTCCACTACCGTGCTGGAAAGGCCCGCCTCCTCAGGGGTGCAGCGAGGCAGGGATTCCCTTGCGGACAGAAGGGGAAGGCTCCCCATCTGACGCGCGTAGCCGTAGGCGGGTATGCCATCCATGTCCCTTTTAAGCATTTTGATGAGCAGCTCAAGGCTGCGCATCTGAATGGTAATGTCCATTTTTCCTCCGGATATTGAGCCTTGACAGGCTTATTCCTGAAGTATTTTATGGTGCTTGGCTTCCCCTTATACCGCCGGGTCAGGATTGGGTTCCCCTGCCATGGGGATATTGCGTCCGGTGCGGTCAACGTAGAAGGCGGCGTTGGCGGCGTAGATATAGGGGTTGAGCCAAAGGTCTCCTATGCCGCAGGTCAGGGCGCTGAGTATGCCCCAGCCTATGAAGGACAGGTTAAGGCAGAACAGCCGCCACTTGTGGCCTGCCATAAGCTCCTTGCTCATGTTTACCGCCTCGCGAATGCCCAGGTTGGGATTTTCCGCCATAAGATAGGGGGCAAGGCGGTAGCGGTAGGCGGCTATAATGCCGGGCACGATAAACAGCAGCGACCAGAGCCATATAAACAGCGCCATAAAGAGGTTGAGACCCATCGCCTTAAGGAATATATCGAAGCGGGAGAATATGACGGATACTTCACCCTGACGGTTCTCAGCCACAAGGTCTATGTAATACTTGTTAAGGCCCATTTCCAGCGCCCCTGAGAACAGCAGCACGACTATGCTCAGCACAAGGGCTATAAGTGACCCAAAGAGACTTGTCTCTGTATCCGCCGCCGCGAACCCGGCAAGGAAATCGTTATAATTGCCGGCGAAGAGCATATCAAAGTCCATATGGCCCATATTTTTTGCAAGGTTGTATATGCTGCTTATGCCGCATATGAGGCTGAATATAAAGGTTACCAAAACAGATCTGCCCCAGTGGCCCCTGAGCTTATCCCGGGCTATACGGCGAAATTCGCTTGCAGTAAACATAACAAGAAAACCTCCTGAAATGAAATAAAAAAATGAGTAAAATCAAAAGCGGGGGCGGGTGCCGTGCGGGAGTTACGCAAAAGAGCGGCAGCCGCCCCCCTAAAGCCAAGTTTGCCTAAGTATCAGTCGTCTATCCTGCAGCCGGAGCAGCCCTCGCAGCTCTCCGCATCGCAGTCCAAGCGGGCATCAACTATCTTGGAGAGGATATCCATCTTGTCCTCATCGGCAGGGAGGAATTCCTCGTATTCGCCGTTTACCTGAATACGGAAGACGAACAGATCCCGTTCATCGTCATCAACTGCTGCAGGGTCTATCATTACGGCGTACTCCTCGTTCTCATAGTCGAAGTAATCAACTACCTCAAGCTCTATCTCGTTGCCTTCTTCGTCGTTGAATACCACTATATCCTTATCCAGATCTTCCATATTAAAAATCTCCTTTAAAAAATCTCCATATTACTGGTAAGCATATTTTACCTCATGGCGGCTTTTACCGCAAGCTAATAGAGAGATAATTGACATCGTGTTTACATTATACAAAAAGAGCCGCCTGCTTGCTCAGGCGGCCCTGTGAATATGTATATGGAGTTTTATCGGAAAGACCGGGAAGAAAGCTTTGTATAAAGCCTATGGTTTTCTGTGTGCTGCTATCGCCTCCCCTCTGAGTGGCAACCTATGGGACTTATCGGAGGGGGGACGCCCGGCTTCGGTGAATTTACCGGGTAGGTATTGTTGCGTGTTGCTGTCATTGGGCTGTTATTGCGCCTCCTTTCCTTGAAGTGATTATATAATACCAGGGAGGTGTGGCGGAAGTTTGGCCCAAAGTTATACTCTTGTGGCGGTTCTATTAACGGTTTTCGGATTTTTATTTAAGCTTCTGTGAACCGGCGGGGGCGACGTCGAATACCGTCAGGGTATCGCCGTCTACGCTGAAGCGCACGTCAAAGCCGGAAAACTCAAAGCCGTATTGCTCCCCGTCCTGCTGGTATGCGGGCCGCGGGTCCTGGGAAAGGGCGGAAAGCAGCGCCTCCCGCTTGTCAGCGGGAAGGGCAATAAGCAGCTCCTCTGGAAAGGCCACCTGAAGGTTCTTTTCAAGTTTTTCTCCGGCAAAGCCGTCCTTTGCCTCCGGGTGGCTGTCGGTAAATGAAAGATATGGCTTTATATCGTATATGGGGGTGCCGTCCATAAGATCCGCTCCCTCCACTGTGAGCACATGGCCGAGGCCGGGACGGTTTTCCATGGATACCAGCTTTACCGAGGACAGCCCTATGGGGTTGGGGCGGTAGGGGGAACGGGTGGCAAATACCCCCATACGGGTGTTGCCGCCAAGGCGGGGAGGCTTTACGGTTGGACGCCAGCCCTGGCGTTCCACCATGGAAAAGCCCCATATGAGCCACAGGTGGGAGTAGCCCTCGATGCCCCTAAGGGCGTTGGCGTCCCGGTATTCAGGCTCAAATACCACGGTGGAAAGCTGTCCGCCCCCCAGGCTGCTCTGCCGGGGTATGCCGAATTTCTGCGTAAAGTCGCTCTTTATGCGGGCTATGACCTTTAATGTGAAGGTGTCGGCCATGGCTTACTTTTCAGCCCCGGGAAGCTCTGAGGTGCAGTGGGGGCAGCGGGTAGCCTCATCGGGTATTACGCTGAGGCAGTAGGGGCACTTGCGTGGCTCCTTCCTTTCCTCGGGCTTTTTTACCATATCGTGCAGCTTGTTCATGGACTTGACAAGCAGAAAAAGCACGAAGGCTATTATTATAAAGTTCAGCACTGAGGTTATGAATGCGCCGTAGGCTATGGAAGCCCCGCCGATGTTCAGGGCTTTATCGCTGAAGTTCTGCCCTGCAAGTATGCCTATGACGGGGGAGATTATGTCGTTTACCAGGGAATCCACTATGCCCTTGAACGCGCCGCCTATGATGACGCCTACGGCAAGGTCCATGACGTTGCCGCGCATGGCGAACTCTTTGAATTCAGCAAGAAACTTCTTCATATAAAAAATGCCCGTCCTTTCCAACAGGAAAAATCTACAGGCATTATTATATCACATAAAATCGGCAGACCACTATATGTTTCTGTCGCTGCCCATAAAGAACAGTGCAACGGCATCCGGGCCTACGTGACTGCCGGTCACAGGCTCGTAGCAGACGGTCATTATATCCTTGGGAGGTCTGTTGCGGCGAAGGAGGGTTTCCAGATAGCGAACGTCGTCTATGCAGTCGCAGTGGGCTATGCCTATAACCTGATTTTCCGGCTCTACCGCGTGCTCGTCGTACATGTCGACAAGGGCTTTCAGGGCCGCCTTGCGTCCGCGCACCTTGGCGCAGCAGACTATCTTTCCTTCGTCGTCCCCCTTTAGTATGGGACGAATATCCAGCGCCGAACCTATGAAAGCTTTTACGTTGGATATGCGCCCGGTGCGGCCCAGATAGCGTATATCGCCAACGGTGAATACCTGATCCATGGCGTACCGCTCCGCCAGCAGCGTGTCCGCCACGCCGTTTATGTCCAGGCCCTGCCGTTGCAGCTCCACGGCGCGCAGCACCAGCAGCCCCTCCCCAAGGGATGCGCTGAGGGTGTCCACCAACCGTATGTTCCTCTCCGGGTATTGCTCCCGAAGCTCCTTTGCCGCCGCTTCGGCAGAGGAGTAGGATCCGCTTATGCCGGAGGACATGCCTACAAACAGCACGTCGAGGCCCTTCTGCAGCAGCGGGGTCATCTTTTCTTTAAATACGTGGGGCGTCACCTGAGACGTCACTACGACTGCACCGTTTCTCATGGCATCATAGTAGGCGGTGCCGTCGAACCCGTTCACCGGGGGGCAGCTGTGCTCCTCGCCGTTTATATTGTAGCTGAACGGGGCGACGGTAATATTTTCCAGGCTTAAAGCCTTATAGTCGAGATTGGCAGAAGAATCCGTAACTATGGCGAACACATCGCACCTCCGATAATCTAATATGATATATTATATTAGCGCGTATAGCACAATGCGTCAAGTGATACAAAAAGACATATTTGTTGCGGCAATGCAAAGAAAATGGTAAAATCAGACTTAGCACATGATACGGGGGAAAATATGGCATACGACAAGGAACTGATAGCGGGCAAGCTTCGCAGATGGAAAAAATACCTCAGTAAGTTCCGCCTGCCGGAATGGGAAAGCATACCCGACATAGGCCTTTATATGGAGCAGACGGTGGTGCTGCTGAGGCAGTATATAGACTACCTGCCGCCCGAATTAAAGGACGGGCAGGTCATAACCGCCACGGCCATAAACAACTATATACGGCTGAAGCTTCTGCCGCCGCCGGTAAAGAAACGCTACTACCGGGTGCATATAGCATACCTTATAATAATCTGCACGCTCAAGCAGAACCTGAGCCTTTCAATGCTGCCTAAGATAATACCGACCGGCATAAGCGAGGAGGAGGTAAGGAAGGTATATACTGCCTTTGCAAGGCGGCACGCCATGGCGACGGGGTATTTCGCAGGGCAGGTGCAAAGCATGGCCGCGCCCATACTGGGGCGGAAGGCAGAATGCAGCCTTGCTACTGAGGATACCAATGAGATCATCGCCACATCGGCCATACTCAGCTGCTTTTCCCGGCTGCTGGCGGAAAAGCTGATATTGCTGGACGGCCGCACGCTTGCCGACGGGGACAGCATAGAGATAGAGGAATAAGCGAAAGCGGTATGTCCGCTTATGGCGGGTACACCGGGGTATGCGGGCCGCTGGCTGGACGCAATCTCCCCGAAAAGTCGCGCAAAAAGCCACCCGTCAAATCGGATGGCTTTTTCTGGAGCTGATACCCGGATTCGGACCGGGGACCTCGTCATTACCAATGACGCGCTCTACCAGCTGAGCTATATCAGCACACATTGCTCGCGAACGATATGTATTATAACCAATCTGCGGATATAATGCAAGTGTTTTTTACAAAAAATGTGCAGCGTGAAACATAAGCGGACAAAACGGTTACTTCTCCAGCCTGCCCAGAACCAGCTTGTATCCGTCCGCCCCGTAGGTGAGGCAGCGGCTCACCCGGGATATGGTGGCGGTGGAGGCGCCGGTGGCCTCTGCAACGTCTGAGTATTTGCAGCCGTCGTTAAGGAGCTTTGCCACGTGCAGCCGCTGAGCCATGGCCTGCACCTCGCCTATTGTGGCCACATCCTCAAAGAAACGGGCGCAGTCATCCTCCGTCTTCAGGGAAAGTATAGCCTTGAAAAACCACTCCGTTTCGGGGGTGGTAAGCTTGTTACGGTACATTGCCTTGTCGCCTCCCGTCAGTTTTATAATGTAATTATATCATGACGCTTTAGTTATTTAAAGTGCGAAAAAGATTCAGCCTGAGGAATCAAAAATCAAAACATAATAAGCTGCTTTTGATTGACCGGAGGGCTTGGTGTGATGTATGATATAAAAAGATAGTTATGTACTTAAAAAATCTTTGTAGTTTATTTTGAAAACAAAAAAATACTGACGGAGGCTGTTTCATGACAAAGTATGCAAATAACATAGGCGTAAGGGTACCTGAACTGCTGCTCCCCAACAAGGACGTGGATATGACCAAGTGGGCCGTAGTAGCCTGCGACCAGTTCACCTCTCAGCCGGATTACTGGAACGAGACCGAGAAGATAGTTGGCGACGCGCCTTCTACTCTCCGCATAATGCTGCCCGAGCTGTATCTGGACAAGCCGGACGAGGCCGAGCGCATAGCCTCTATAAACGCCCACATGAAGGAATACGTTGAGAAGGGCGTGCTGGAAAACAAGGGCGAGGGCTTTGCCTATGTAGTCCGCTCTGTGGACGGCAAGACCCGCAAGGGACTGATCGTGGCGCTGGATCTGGAGAACTACGACTATACCAAGGGCTCAACCACACTTATCCGCGCTACCGAGGGCACTATAGTCGAGCGTATACCTCCCCGCCTTCGAATAAGGAAGGACGCTCCGTTGGAGATGCCCCATATACTGGTACTCATAGACGACCCCGAGCGCACCGTTATAGAACCCATAGGCGAGAAGCTGGACAAGACCGAAAAGCTGTATGATTTCGACCTTATGCAGAAGGGCGGCCACATAAAGGGCTACCTCGTAAAGGACGAGGGCCAGATAAAGGGCGCGATCGACGCCCTCACCGCTCTGATCGATAAAGACGCATACGCCAAAAAGTACAACACCGATCAGGTGCCCCTGCTCTTCGCCATGGGCGACGGAAACCATTCCTTCGCTACCGCAAAGGCCAACTGGGAGCGGATAAAGGCCGAGAAGGGCCTTACCGCAAAGGACGAGCACCCCGCCCGCTACTGCCTGGTAGAGCTCGAGAACGTACATGACGACGGCATAGTATTCGAGCCCATTCACAGGGTAATATTCAACGTTGGCGATAAGGCCGTTGAGTGGATAAGCAACAAGCTGACCGAGCAGAACGGCAGCTGCGAAGTCAGGAACTTCAACAGCATGGACGAGCTCCACAAGGCCATGGACGGCAAGGCCGGCCACGTTATCCCCTTCGTGAACGGTAAGGGCGTAGGCTGCTTCTATGTAGAGCACCCCGCCGCTCAGCTTGAGGTAGGAACACTTCAGAACGCCCTGGATATACTCATCAAGGAGACTGCCGGCGCCACCATCGACTACATACACGGCGCTGACGTGGTTATGGACCTGGGTACCAAGGAAGGCAACATGGGCTTCCTGCTGCCCCCCATGGATAAGAGCGCCTTCTTCCGCACCGTAATATTCGACGGCGCGCTGCCCCGCAAGACCTTCTCCATGGGCGAGGCCAACGAAAAGCGTTACTATCTGGAGTGCAGGAGCATAAGCGACTAAGCTTACAATAACCGATAATATAACATAGGAGCGGAAGTATTTCCGCTCCTATGTTATATGTGCCCTCGCTGCGCTCTAATCCGCCAATTCCCAGGGTATCTCCAGCGTCATCAGCTCGTCCTGCGGGGCGTTACTGTAGCGTCTCTTTTTCTTTGATATGTCGTCAAAGCGCACTTTATCATTGAGCACCGGCGAATAGGTGTAGCAGTTTATCACGCCTTTTTCCTCGTCCACGTCAAAAAACATCATATAGCCGCTGCCGCCATGGTCGTCTGCCGCCTGATAGTTGCATATCATCTGGTATGCCTTGCGGTCCGGTGTGCCGTCGCCGTCGTCGTCGAATTCCTCCGGCACGCAGGCTATGTTGTAGCGGTGGCCGGAAAGCACCATGTATACGTTGGAATACTTTGAAACTATCTCCTCCTTGAGCAGCCTGCCGTCTGCGAGCAGCGTCAGGTCGGTGTCAAAGTAGGCGTGGGTGCAGAGCACGGCCACCCTGTCCGGGTACTGCTCCAGCACGCTCTTTATCCACTCTATGCCGTCCTGCTCAACGTGATAGCCCATGTATATGAAGAGATACCTGGTACTGCCTGCGTCGATGAGGTCATAATGGCCGCGGTTATCCTGAAAGCTGCCGCCGTAGCAGTCCCGGTATTCCGACTGCTTTTCGCCGAAATAACGGCTGAAATTATCGTAGAGGGCGTCGTCGTGCTTTACGTCGTGGTTGCCGGCGCAGACCCCTGCGGGTATATTGGCGATGGAGGCCATGGCGCGCACGGCGTTTTCCCACTGGCGCTCACTTCCATAGTTGTTTATAAGGTCGCCTGTATGGGCAACGTACTTCAGGTTCAGTTCCTTCTCCGCGTCCCGCAGATAGGCGGTCATGGCGTAGAAGATATCCGGGAATCTGTTGGAGTAGTGCTGTGTGTCGCTCATCCATGCGATGGTATAGCGGCTCTCGGGCTCCTGCATAGGCTCGGCCGCGGCGGCAGGCGCGGGAGCAGCTGTGGGCGGGGGTTCCGGAGATACGGCGGGCTTGGCGCAGCCTTCCAGCGTCAGTACAATAAATAAGGCGGCAATGCCGCATGTAAGTTTAATATATCGTTTCATAAAAACAATTTTAACACATGAAGCATTGCATTGTAATAGTGAATTATTGATGAATTATGGGGGAAAAGGAAGGGCATTATTTGACAAGGGGGGCTTTGAGTGTTACCATGTGGAAAGAAAAAATAAGGAAGGCAAAGGCCGCAGATGTTAAGCAAAAAAGAACTCGGAAAATTCAGGGACGCCCGCGAGGAGCTGCATAAAAAAGACGAGCCTTACAGGCGTGCGGCAAACAGCGACTTCATAATATACCTGTTGACGCTCATGGCTGTGGCGATATTCATACGCACCTTCATATTCGAACCGGTGCAGTGCATAGGCATATCCATGTACCCCACGCTCGTGGGCGGAGAGGGGATGTTCACGGAAAAGCTCACATATACCGTTTCCGCGCCGCAGCGCGACGACATAATAATCTGCCGCTACCCCTATCATACCGAAAAGTGCGTCAAGCGCGTCATAGCCACCCCGGGTGACAGAATAAGCATATACGATGGGGCTATCTACCTTAACGGCCAAAAGCTGGACGAGAGCGCCTACTGGGACGACTACATAGAAGGGACGCTGGAGGAGGTAACGGTGCCGGACAAGTGCCTGTTCGTAGTGGGCGATAACCGCAACCACAGCGGCGACAGCCGGCATGTGGGCTTTATACCCTACTGTCAGGTGAAGGGCAAGGTGCGCGCCGTAATGACGCCATTCTCGCAGGCACGCTGGATCTGATAGAATCAAACGCGAAGGAGACGAAAGCGCTTTCGCGTTTTTTGTTATACGCGCTGCTTTTGGAAATATACTCAAATCTTATGGTAAAGGGCAATTGTAAAAGGGTTGTGCAAGGTTATATAATATTAAATTAGGTCAAAACTGCATATTTATATATTTTTTTGATAAAACAAGGGGGAAAAAGGGAATGAAGATAGGCTTTGACAACCAGAAATACCTTTCCATGCAGTCAGAGCATATTATGGACAGGCTTGCCCAGTTCGGCGGCAAGCTGTATCTGGAGTTTGGCGGAAAGCTCTTCGACGACTTTCACGCTTCCCGCGTGCTGCCGGGCTTTGAGCCTGACAGCAAGGTGCGCATGCTTCTCCAGCTGAAGGACCAGGCTGAGATAGTCATCGCCATAAACGCGGCGGATATCGAGAAGAACAAGGTGAGAGGCGATCTGGGCATAACCTACGATCTGGATGTGCTGAGGCTCATAGACGCATTCCGAAGCATCGGCCTGTACGTTGGCAGCGTAGTACTCACCCAGTACCGCGGCCAGAGCGCCGCCGGCGTATTCCAGCGCCGGCTGGAGCAGCTGGGCATAAAGGTATACCGCCCCTATCCCATTCCCGGCTACCCCAACGATATAGAAACCATTGTCAGCGACGAGGGATACGGACTCAACGAGTACATTGAGACTACCCGCTCTCTGGTAGTAGTGACCGCCCCCGGTCCGGGCAGCGGCAAGATGGCTACCTGCCTTTCCCAGCTTTACCATGAGAACAAGAGGGGCGTCCGCGCGGGCTATGCCAAGTTCGAGACCTTCCCAATATGGAACCTGCCTCTCAAGCATCCGGTAAACGTTGCCTACGAGGCAGCCACGGCGGATCTGAACGATGTGAACATGATAGACCCCTTCCATCTTGAAAACTACGGCGTCACCACCGTCAACTACAACCGGGACGTGGAAATATTCCCGGTGCTCAACGCCATGTTCAGGCAGATATACGGCGAGTCCCCCTACAAGTCTCCCACGGACATGGGGGTGAACATGGCGGGAAACTGCATAACGGACGATGAGGTATGCTGCGAGGCCTCCCGTCAGGAGATAATACGCCGCTACTACGCCGCCATGTGCTCTGCCCGTCAGGGAATGAGCGACAGCAGACCGGCGGAAAAGATAAAGCTGCTCATAAACCAGCTTGGCATAACCGTAAAGGACAGGCCTGTAATAGACGCGGCGGTAGCCCGGGCGGAGCAGACCGGGGAGCCTGCCGCGGCGATACAGCTGCCCGATGGCGAAATAGTCACCGGCAAGACCACTAAGCTCCTTGGCGCTTCGGCTGCCGTGCTGCTCAACGCGCTGAAGCGCCTGGGCGGGATACAGAAGGATATGCACCTCATATCCCCCATAGTGATAGAGCCCATACAGGATCTGAAGGTGAATCACCTTGGCAACCACAATCCTCGGCTGCACATGGACGAGGTGCTTATCGCCCTTTCCATATCCGCCGCCACCAACCCTACCGCCGAGGTGGCCATGCGGCAGCTGGATAAGCTCAGGGGCTGTGAAGCTCACTCAACGGTCATACTTTCCGGCGTGGACAGCAGCACCTTCCGCAAGCTGGGAATAAACGTGACCTGCGAGCCCAAATACCAGACAAAGAAGCTGTATCATAAGTAAAAACAAAAAGAAAAATAAAGGAACGACAGCTCACGCCGCCGTTCCTTTTCTATGCCTATTTATCACACGTTAAAACGGAATACCACTATGTCTCCGTCCTGCATGACGTAGTCCTTTCCCTCGCTGCGGATAAGGCCCTTCTCCTTGCAGGCCGCCATTGTGCCGTGCTCAACAAGGGTATTGAAGTTCACTACCTCTGCCCTTATGAAGCCCTTTTCAAAGTCGGTATGTATCTTGCCCGCCGCCTGAGGGGCCTTGGTGCCCTTGACTATCGTCCATGCCCTTACCTCCTTGGGGCCGGCGGTGAGGAAGCTTATGAGGCCCAGCAGGGAGTAGCATTCCTTTATCAGCTTATCCAGGCCGCTTTCGCCTATGCCCATCTCCCTGAGGAAGTCCTGCTTTTCCTCGGGGGAAAGCTCGGATATCTCCTCTTCTACCTTTGCGCATATGGTCAGGGCGCCTGCCTGTTCGGCGGCTGCCGCCCTGTACAGGGCGTCTACCTGGGGCAGGTCACGGCCGATATCGTCCTCGGATATATTGGCCACATATATGACGGGCTTGGAGGTGAGCAGGAACAGGCCATCAACGTATTCCCTTTCGTCGTCCGTTAGCTCCATGCTGCGCACCGGCTTGCCGGATTCAAGATGCGCCTTTATCCGCTTGAGAAACTCCACCTCGGCCAGAAGCTTCTTGTCGCCGGACTTGCTGTTCTTTTCGGCCTTCTCTATGCGCTTGTCCATGGTATCCATGTCAGCGAATATCAGCTCTATATTTATGGTTTCCATGTCGCGGACGGGGTCTACCGAGCCGTCCACGTGGACTATGTTTTCGTCCTCGAAGCAGCGCACTACGTGAACTATGGCGTCTACCTCCCGGATATGGGAAAGGAACTTGTTGCCCAGGCCCTCGCCCCTGTATGCGCCGCGCACAAGGCCGGCTATATCCACGAACTCTATTGAGGTGGGGGTGTATTTTTCGGGGTGGTACATTTCGGAAAGCACGTCCAAGCGGCTGTCCGGCACCGCCACCACGCCCACGTTGGGCTCTATGGTACAGAAGGGGTAATTGGCGGCCTGTGCCCCCGCCTGGGTTATGGCATTGAAAAGTGTGCTTTTGCCTACGTTAGGAAGTCCTACTACTCCGAGCTTCATATGCTTTGTCCTCTCCCGACGGTGAATTTATTAGGGTATGTACCTGCCGGTACTTAATAATTATATGTTCCCTCCTGCGCCTTGTCAAACCGATGCAGGGGGGATATACTTATTTACATGGAAAAACTCGAAAGCAAAGTAAAAAACGCCATAGACAAATACGGCCTCATAAATAAAAACGAGAGGGTGCTGGTGGGACTGAGCGGCGGCGCGGATTCGGTGGCGCTGCTGCATGTGCTGCTCAAAATAGCGCCGGAAATGGGCTTTGAGCTTTGCGCAGCCCATCTGAACCACGGCATAAGGGGGGCTGAGGCGTATCACGACCAGCACTTCGTCGAGGAACTGTGCGGACAGCTGGGGGTGCCGCTGGTCTGCGAGGAACTGGATATACCCGGTATAGCCAGGGCGGAGGGCAAGACGCTGGAGCAGGCGGCGAGGGAGAAGCGCTATGAATTCTTCCATAGGGCCGCGAAAGAGCTTGGCGCGGATAAAATAGCCGTCGCCCATCACATGGACGATCAGGCGGAGAGCATAATGCTCCACCTCATACGGGGCAGCGGATTGAAGGGGCTCATGGGCATGGAGCCTGCCTACGGCAATATAATACGCCCGCTGCTCTGGGCCAGAAGGCGGGAAATAGAGGAATACGCAGCGGATAACGGCCTGAAATACTGCACCGACAGCACCAACCTTGAGCGGGACGCCAGCCGGAACAGGATACGCCTCGATCTTATCCCCTACATTCAGGAGAACCTGAACCCCTGCTTTGTGGAGGGCCTGTGTTCCATGGGCGAGCTGCTGCGGCAGGACGAGGAATATCTGGACGGGCTGGCACGCGACGCGCTGAGGGAAGCAAGGACTCAGGAAGGCTACGACAGGGCTAAGCTTGCCGCGCTGCCGCTGCCCCTAAAGAGCCGGGCCATACGCATTGCGGTGTTTGAGGCGGGAGCCACGGCGGATGTGGAGCGCTGCCACATAGAGCGCATAACGGACATGCTTACGGCAAAAACCGGCGCCCATGCGGATATACCTCACATAAGCGCATGGGTGAGCTATGGCAGCATCTGCTTTGGAATCCGGCAAAATGCCAATGAAGTGGACGTGCCCTTCAATATTGAGGGGGAAACCCGGTTTGCCGGAGGTTTTTTCTTTGCAGAAGCTGTCGAAGGTGGTATAATAAAAAACAATAATGTCGCCTATATTGACAGGGACAAGCTGCCTGACGGCCTCAGGGTGCGTACCCGGAGAGGTGGGGACAGGTTTCAGCTCATAGGCTCGGGCGGCAGAAAGAAACTCAAGGACTTTTTCATAGACAGAAAAGTGCCGAGGGATCAACGAAATATGCCCATACTCTTTTCGGGAAGCGACGCCCTGTTCATACCGGGCTACGGTATTTCCGATAAGGTAAAGGTGGAAGAAAACACGAAGCGGGTGCTTCGTGTAACGTACGTTGCGGAGCAGTGAACAAAAAATATTTATATAATCGGGGGTTCAATATGTCGGAAAAGACCGATCTTAACAAGGTAGTGGATAAGGTGCTGGTAAGCGAGGAGGAGCTGCAAAGGCGCATAGCCGAGCTGGGCGCTCAGCTTTCGGAGGATTACGAGGGCAAGGACGTGATATGCGTCTGCATACTCAGGGGCGCCGTCCACTTCTTTTCCGACCTTGTGCGGCATATGACTTGTATGACAGAGCTGGACTTCATGTCCATATCCAGCTACGGCAACGGAAAGAGGACCTCCGGAATAGTGCGCATAGCCAAGGATATGGATACCAGCATAACCGGCCGCCACGTGCTCATAATCGAGGATATAATGGACAGTGGCCATACTCTTAAGCACCTTAAGAAGGTACTGGAGGCGAGGGAGCCTGCGTCGCTTAAAATATGCTGCCTGCTGGATAAGCCTTCCCGCAGAGAATGCGATATCACACCGGACTATACCGGCTTCGTCATACCCAACGAATTCGTGCTGGGCTACGGGCTGGACTTCAACAACTTCTACCGCAACCTGCCCTACGTGGGAGTTCTCAAGCCGGAATATTACGAATAATAAAAAATTACGTAAATTCATAATTTGTTAATAAAATCGTGGTTGGCCGCTTGTTGACAAAGCGCCAATCATGACGCAAAATGTATAAATCAACATATTGGATCGATAGGTAAGAAGTATGAATAAGGAAGAGGAACGGATAAACGAGCTGGAGGAAAAGCTCCATCAGAGCCAGGCGAAGGCCGGCAAGGCTCAGGAGGCTGTGGACAAGGCCCAGAGCACCCTCAGAACCGTAAAGGATATGGACGCGGCGGAGAGCGTAATAACCGCAGCGGAGCAGGCCTTTGAAGAGGCGGAGGAGGAGCTTGCCCACGCCGAGGAGGACATCGAAAGAGCCGAGGATGAGCTTAATGAGGCCAGGGCGGAGGAAACGCCCGACGATATGGACGATATAGACGATTACAGCGAGGACGGGCAGCCCAAAAAGAAGGGCAAGGCCGGCCTTGTCATAGGCATAATAGCCGCGGTGGCCCTTATAGGCGCGGGCGGATGGTATTATTATACAAACTTTATACAGGGCGCAAAGCAGAACGAAGAGCCCGCAGCAGATAGCCAGCCTCTGGAGATGCCGGACCTCACATACGAAGTTGCTGACGTAGCTCAGAGCATACTTAAAAATAAGGGCATCGATGCCGACATACTGTTCGTATCCTCCGAGAAGGTGCCAAAGGGTCTGGTCGCCCTGCAAAGCGTAAGTGCGGGACAGGAGATAGACGGCGACGAAAAGGTGACGGTGTACATAAGCCTGGGTCCCGCTCCCACGCCCACCCCGGAGCCCAGCCCCCTGCCTACTCCTACGCCAAAGGTCAGCCCCAAACCCCGCAGGACCAAGATACCCGAGATAGTCATACCTCAGCCTGTAGTGACGCCCTGCCCCGTTGGGTGAGGAGGCTAACCTTGACAGCCGGTTCGGCTGTGAGAGGGCGGAAGCCCAGGCAATGCAAATGCGGAAACCAAGGAAACATATAAAGCAACATATAAGGAGAAGATACCATGAAGAAGTTGTCCCTGATAATGGCTGTGCTGATGGCAATAGGCCTGTTCGCCGGCTGTGCGCAGCAGGAGAACGCCGAGCAGCTCCCCGGCGATGAAGAAGCTCCCGCCAAGGAATATCAGTATATCACTGCCGACGAAGTAAAGACAATGATAGAGAATGGCGACGAAAAGGTCATAGTTGATATACAGCCTGAGGAGTATTACGCCCAGGGCCATCTGCCTACCGCCATCGCCACCTACGCATATCCCGCGGATACGGATGAGCTGAAGGCCAAGCTGGATACCGCCCTCGAAAAGATAGATGAGAAGGAAGGCCCCGTCATTATAGTGGGCCTGGGCGGCAAGACCGGCGCGGAAAACGCCTACGACTACTATGCGGAAAAGGGCGTTGACGAGAGCAGGCTCAGGATACTTGAGGGCGGCCAGATGAGCTGGCCCTATGAGGAGCTCAAGTGGTACAACATAAATTATCTCTATATCGCTCCCGACGATCTGGTAAAGCTGCTTGACGAAAACCGGAACGTCATGCTCATAGACATACGCCAGAAGGAATACTTTGACGCCGGTCATCTGCCCGGCTCCATACCTACCTATTCCTTCCCCAATACAAACAAGGAACAGTGGGACGCTCTGGACGAACTGAACGAGCAGATAGAAAAGACCCTTGACCCCATAGTGCTCATCTGCATGAGCGGCACCAACGGCGCGTACAACGCCGTGAACCACTGGGCTACCAAGGGCATAGACCCCCGCAAGTTCTACATACTTGAAGGCGGCGGCACAAACTGGCCCTATGCGGATATGCTGGAGGTGACTCCCCAGTACCAGTATATAACCCCCGATGACATGAAGGCCAAGATCGAGGCCAAGGAGGATATGCTGCTGCTCTCCGTACAGACCAAAGAAAGCTACAAGGAAGACGGTCATCTGCCCGGCTCCATAGAAACCAAGGCGTATCCTGCCAATACCGAGGACCTCCGCAAGAGACTGGATAAGGTAACGGATAAGCTTACCGAGAACGACCTGCCTATATATGTGATGTGCATGGAGGGCAAGGGCGGCGCGGAGAACGCCATAAGCTACTATGTAAACGAGAAAAAGATCGACCAGACCCGCTTCTATATTATCGAGGGCGGCATAAAGGGCTGGCCCTTCCCGGAGATGCTGGAAAGCAGCAAGACAGAAGCAGAAGAGTAATGCGGTTGAACACGACAGGCGGCGCGCTCAAGTGAGCGCGCCTTTTTGTTTTGTTTTATTTCGCCTGAATTTTCTTCAGCCTTGCGAAGCGGGGCAGGCCGTTTTCAAGGGGGCGATCTGGGGTTCCCTGAATGAGGGGCAGGGCGTAGTCAATGAATTCCTTGTTCACGTTGTTGCCCTCGCGGTTGATCCATTCAAGGGGAACCTTCTTTTCGGTGTTGGCAACGTCGGTAAGGTCCATGAGCTTTATGCCGCAGAGGTAGTCGCCGTTTTCATCGTATTTGCGCTCAAAGCCTACCATCTTGTCGGTGGTGCCGGATATGGCCTCCAGTACGGCGGTCTTGCCGGAGAGGAAGGATTCTTGGATATCGGTGAGGGAGGCCAAGTGCGCGCCGCAGCGCTGCATCAGGGAGAACTCTATGCCGCGAACCTTGCAGCCCAGCGCGCCCTTGATGTAGTTGGCGAGGTAGGAGGCCAGGCCGCCCAGCTGTTTGTGGCCGAAGGCGTCCACGGGGGCGTTCTCCGCGCCGTATTCGGCGATGAGCTTGCCGGTGGAATCGTGTATACCCTCGGATACGGCGACTATGCACTTGCCGCTCCTGGCGTATACGGCCTTTACGTCCTCCACGAACTTATTAAGGTCAAAGTCACGCTCCGGCAGGTAGATGAGGTCGGGACCTTCGCCGCTTATATTGGCAAGGGAGGAGGCTGCGGTGAGCCAGCCGGCGTGGCGGCCCATTATCTCGATGACGCATACCATTCCGGTGTCGTAAACGCGGGCGTCCCTATATATCTCCATGCAGGTGGTGGCCACATACTTGGCGGCGGAAGCATAGCCGGGGCAGTGGTCGGTGCCGAAAAGGTCGTTGTCTATTGTCTTAGGCACGCCCATTATGCGGCACTCGTAGCCCACGGACTGCATGTATTTGGATATCTTGTTGCAGGTGTCCATGGAGTCGTTGCCGCCGTTGTAGAAGAAGTAGCGCACGTCGTACTTCTTGAATATCTCCAGAATGCGCTTGTAATCAGAGTCGTCCTCGGCGCTGTCCTTGAGCTTGTAGCGGCAGGAGCCCAGAGCGGAGGATGGGGTGTAGAGCAGGTATTCGAGTTCCTTTGCGTCCTCCTGGCCCATATCGTAGAGCACGTCGTCCAACACGCCCTTTATGCCGTGGGCCGCGCCGTATACCTTGGTAATGCAGCCGGAATCAAGCGCGGTGCGGATAACGCCGTAAGCGCTGGCGTTTATTACAGAAGTGGGGCCGCCGGACTGGCCTATTATGCATGCGCCTTTAAGCTGTGACATTTATGATACCTCCAGAATTAAAATTCAAAAACTTTTCAGTCAGCATTATACCATAAAAAAAGCCCGGTGAGTATTGTGCTCCGGGCTTTTGACTATGATTTCACATTCGGTGTTTGCCGTGCAGGACAATTGCTTCAAAGCGGGCCTTATGCCCCGGCCTTTTCAGCCCTTTCGGCCTGCTTCTTCTGGAACCAGTCCTTGCCCTCGACGAAGCGGGCTACTATCATGGATGCCACAGTGTCGCCGGAGGCATTTATGCAGGTGGCGGGAGGATCCACCAGCGCGCCGATGGTGGCGATTACGGGGAAGGCGATGCCCATCTGTTCGGGGAAGAACAGGGATACTATGACCATCTCCCCTACGAAGCCGCCGCCGGCCACGCCGGACATGGCTATTCCGGAGAATATGGCTATCATCAAGGCGGTCACATAGGTTCCTATACCCTCAAAGGGCATGCCGAAGAAGCCGAAGAGGAAGCTGATCTTGAGTATTGCGGAGAATACTGAGCCGTCCATGTGCATCGTCGCGCCAAGGGGCAGCCATATGTCGCTTACGTCCCGGGGTATGCCTATTTCCTCTGCGG
>OIEN01000299.1_pt1 | contig 33857 bp, 29 predicted proteins | sample 1581741 | NCBI WGS metagenome assembly OIEN01 (sample SAMN01760944, study PRJEB22395) | human gut metagenome | reverse complement strand
TATTTAATTGTTCCCCAACTTATTACAATAAGAACTATGGATTAATTATACAATTAAATGTTAAACTCACGTTAATAACTGTCAACTCTTCCGGTTCTGTGAGTTCAGCTTCAGATAATTCTTTTAAAAATGCCTTCAAATAATGTGGACCTTGGATATTAATCTCCTGGACATATTGATTAATGATGCCCTGAGAATCAATTCCGCTAAATAAATCTGTTTCTTTAACGAAACTACAGAGTACTTGTATTTCTTCATCTGCGATTGAGCCGTCGCAGGCCATGCAGCAAAATACTGTTTTTAGATACAATTCTTCAATACTCATGGAATCAAGTTTTAAAAACCTATTTTTCTTCTTATGGGTTCATTCCTTTCAAATCTATCCCTAATCTCCTCATGCTTTCTTATAACATCAATCGGGATAGAAGGCTTCGATGTGCTGATAACTTCTTCCAGGATCTGGTTCGTTATACGGCTTTCTTTCCTTCGAAAAACGAGACGTGCGGCATTGTCGACAATAAGCTTAATATCGGCAGCGATGTAATTATCAGTGAGTTCGGCCAGGTGAGCATAATCTATTCCAACCTCCGTTTTTCTCTGTCGCAAATGAATCTTGAACAATTCTTTCCTTGATTCAAAGTCCGGCTGCGGTATATAGTACTTAAACTCAAGTCGGCCTGCGCGTAAAGCGGCTTCGTCAATCTCATCAGGTTTATTTGTCGCGCCTATTACTATAACGCCGTCTGCACCACAATTGTTCAACTGAGCGAGAAATTCATTAACCTCGCCAGCTTCACTGACATTAGTGTGTTTGTTGCGATCTTTTATCATTGCATCTATCTCATCGAAGAACAAGATTGTTGGAGCATTCTTCCTTGCTTCCTCAAAAACAGCTGCAATTTTACCCTGTCCTCCATGAATATAAGGAGACGCAACATCTGAACACTTGATATACTGATAATTGCACCCTAATTCTTCGGCAAACTTCTCTGCAAAATAAGTTTTGCCGCATCCTGGAGGGCCATAGAAAAGAAGGCCATTGGGGATAGACAGACCGAGCGCTTTTGCCTGCTCAGGATTTTGGAGCAAATCAATAACGTCAGATTGTAATTGTGCCTTCAATTCTTTCATCCCGGCCACATCCTTGAAACCACTGCCTTTGCGAATAGATTTGGACTCAATAGTTTCCGGCCTAATCTTAGGCATTCCATAAGTGGGTGGTTGTACAAGTACATCTCCGTTTAGTGCCGCTATAAAATCAGTCGCGCTTTGGAAACGATCATCAACATTTGGAGCAAGAGCTTTGGCCATAATGTTGAGCAGGTTCTCAGGAACGACTAACAACTTGGAGTCAGGCAACTTTAATGGTTTTGCCTTTTCAGCTATAATAGCATCTATGCATTCTGTAGAATCCGGACTAAACCTTGAAATCTCAATGAAATGAGGAAGTATCCCATACAAAAGGTGATATATCATCACTCCAATTGAGTACAAATCGGTTTGTACAGAAAAGACACCATTAAATGCTTCCGGGGCCATATAAAAAGGGTTCAACCCCTTTTTATTAAAAGCGTTTTGTCCCTGGCCTAAATAACGTGCATATCCAAAATCAATAATCTTGGGTGTCGGCAATCTCTTTCCTGCAGTCTCAAGCATTATATTCTTGGTAGTCAGTTCATTATGTATGATGGGGACCTCCCGTGAATGTAAATACTGAACTCCTTTCAGGACACTTTTCACTATCTCAACTGCATCGCCTACAGAGCATTTTTGTTCACGAACCACCCTTTGGGCGACAGTTTCTCCAGTTATAAAGTCATAGACAACGTATTCAAAATGCTGTCCGTTGGTAATAATCTGCCCGGATGAATGGGTATGAGTGATGTTGGGATGATTCAAAGACTTGGTTATCTCCAATTCTAACACTCCCCCATCTTCAGAGAATTGACTTCTATGCATCTTCGCCGGGTTGAATAACTTTAAAAAATAGTTACTTCCAGCGGTATCCTTGACACGATAAGTCTCGGCGTACTGGCCGTCCTTAATTGGGAAGGCTATCACATATTCGTCAATATGGTCGTTTCGTTTGAATTGCGCCATGGGAAATAAATTTAACTGGGTTTTTGCCCGCCTTGCTTTAAGATGCCACCACCCATGTCCGGAGCCTGGTCATCGGGTAAGAGACTGATCAGTTCCCTAATAATTGGACGTAAACGCTCTGCAGTGGGGCCATCATTGATGATGGTTAAACCAGTATTGAGAAGTGTACGAGCACGGGCAGGATTTGACCAATCACTTAATTCGAAGTTTCTGTTCCAGCCATAAATCCAAGAGATAAAGTATTCTATCTCAGCCAGTTTATAATCAAAAGCATGTAGATTATCTATAAGAACCTTTGCTGATGCTATATCTTTTTTCTCGATAGCGTCCTCCGTGCGGGCCTTCAGTTGCTCAAAAATACTGTGTGCTTGGTTGTTGCCATACTTGTCAACATCTTTCTCTACTTCATCAAAGATGTCTCGCAATTCCTTTTCTGCTCGGTCCCACTCACCTTTAGCATACGCATCATCAACCTTCCGGCAAGCCTGTTTCATTTCTTCAACAAAGGCATCAACAGAGTCTCTGTCTTTGGACATGCCTTCATATTTCGACTTGAGAGCATTAATCTCTTGAATCAAGTCTTCTGCATTTGCCTCTTTTGCACGGACGGCAGCATTCCTAAGTTCTGTTCGAATGAAGGAATTTGAAACCGCAGTAAGTGTCGAACTGGTGACACGGTCCGTTACGTCTAGATCAAAATCAAGATATGGGATATTGATAATGAAACTATCAATGGATCCAGATTTATCGGCGTGCATCCTAATATTGACCTCACTATTGACAGGGAGGAAACCGGGAATATCATCACCAGTAAAAACTATATCGTACTGCCTGTTGCAATATAGGGCACGGGTATTCTCATTGTAGCTGTCCGTCTGATATATTGTAATACGAACCTCATCCTCTATCACGCCGGCATTAATTGCTTTTTGAGTCCTAAGTCCATTACACACACCATCTGCAGGTAGCATATGATTCTTCTCAAGGCCATCAATCTTCTTGAAAACCTCATCGCCATTATCATTTGCCACGCCGATGCCGATGAACAAAGGCATAACCGCGTCAGTTCCGCCAATAGGTAGAATACTGACTTCGCCGGGTTCACATTCGAGAGAATTCCCAGCAGCATCAAAACAATGAATCTTAAATACATTTGTTTTGTCTTTCACAAGCCTCAATTCTACAGCCTCTCCTTCTGCTCCAACATTAATTTTGCCAGTTTGGAAGGCCCCATCAGTCCTGACGAACTCAACATCAACAGTCTTTTCAAAGTAGTTGTCGCATTTGTCAGGTCTTAGGGCAACGAAGGCAAACTCGCTGTCTTCAACAGAATTCCCTTTCACATTAACATCGAGCTGTACTTTTGATCTATCACGACTCTCATCCTGAATAACCTCAGGAATCTCAAGTGTGGAAGCATAGAGTGCGGCTCCTTCTGCAACGCAAGTCATTGGATCAATGCTTGTGTCAACATTGGGTGTAATCTGTTCTCGAAGCATCTTCCTGACAATAGGAGAATGGGTAGGACCACCAACCAGAACAATCGCCCCAAGTTGAGAACCCTGCAAGTTGTGTTTCTTTAGCAGATCCTTTGTAATGTCAATTGCTTTTTGATAGATAGGTGCGGCAATAGGTTCAAACTCTTTCTGGGTCAGGGTCATGCACAACTCAAAAGCCTCCCCATTATCATCACATCCGTAATCATCGCCAAGATCGGTTTCAACTTCAAATGATTCGTTGAAAGACAACTGGATCTTTGCCTCTTCTGCTTTTGCTTTCCATTCATTCTTGAAAGCATCTCCGTTATTCGCTAATAGTGAATCAATTGCGTAATGCTCTCGGAAGTAAGGAATAAAAAGTTGTTCAACAATGGCCTTATCTATATCTTTTCCACCTAGTTTGTTGTTTCCGGCTGTTCCAATTGGGGTCGGAATGCCATCTTCAATCTTCATGAGAGCCGCATCAAAAGTTCCTCCACCGAAGTCAAAAACAAGCCAATAAGCATCTTTCATCTTTGACGTTAAACCATATGCAATAGATGCGGCCACAGGCTCTTGGATAAGCTCGACATAATCAAAACCGGCTAATTTAGCAGCACGTTTCGTGGCATCTTTCTGCGTATTCTCAAACATTGCCGGTACGGTAATAACGGCACATTTTGTACTGCCAGAAAGATCATATTTCTTTAGTTCCTTAAGAACTTCTGCTGAAAGTTCCTCGGGAGAAAACTCTTTTTTTGAATTTGAGGAATAGAACGTTTCATCAGTCCCCATTTGGCGCTTAAACTCCACGAAAGAATTTATACTATAGCCCTGGCGGACAAATGAAAGCTGGAGGTCTTTCTGATACTGCCGGAATGCTTTCTGCCCGACAAGTATTCTGCCTACGGGACTGACAGCCACACAAGAAGGTGTCGTATCACCTTGAGTTGGACTCTTCTTAATGACGGTTTCTCCATTCTCGAAGTGAGCGATTGCGGAATTAGTTGTTCCTAAATCTATTCCATAATTAACACGTGCCATATATCAAACGATTTTATTCATTATACGCAACCACGACATCCGCAGCTTGAATCATTTTGCCCTTATACATAACCTGCGGTTTTACAACCCTCTTGATTATCTGTGTGCCTGCGGGAAGTGTTTCATCCAACTCCATAGTGGCAATCATATTATCGCCATCACTAAACCTCTCTCCCAAAAGTTTTGGAAACTCATATCCTTTTGCTTTTAGAGACGACGTAATGGCAGCTGCCCTATTTTTCAGGTTGGAGACTCCGCGAACAGAAGAATCCATGTTCCCAAGGTTTTGTTCAATTCTCGCGACCTCATTGACGATGGATATTACAAGGCTATGATCCGGCTCAGACGTTGTCGATGTCTTCTCCACATCGGCCTTGGCAATTTGGCTCTGAAATAACTCGACGATTTTTGAGTCAAGTTTGATGCTCTCTTCTTGAATAGACTTTTGGGCTTTCTGCAAATCGTCTTGTGCCGCCTGGAGCTTTCCAAGTGAAGACTTGTTTGCTAAGAGTTTTTTGAAAACGAGATAGACAGCTGCGGCTATGAGTAGCAGGACAATGACAAATAGAATAATACCAAGCGTAGAATTCTTTTTGATGGCCGTAGTTGCATTTGAAAGATTGTTATTTACATCGTCTATACCGGCGGATAACTTGCCTGTAGTATTGGTAAAAACTTCTTTAGACTGAGATAAATCCACACTAAGCTGTTCTGTAGCAGCTTTATTCTCATCAGTTGTAGAAACCAATTGACGAATAATCTGCTCCAAGGAACCGATGCGCGATGCATTTGAAGCATTTGATTTCTCCAGGGATATTATTTGATTCTGTAGAACGGTTATTGACTCTTGAAGACTTTGAACTTGCGAAGAATCGACTTTTTCTAAGACAGAGGGATTCTGAGCATAGCCAGCAACCGCGCCTATACTAATCAAAAACAATGATAACAACCTTCTCATAATACTCTTAATCATCAAAATCAAAAATAGACTGCCCTAATAATTTCAATAGATGGAACACTAAAATGTTTATATACATGAACCAGCCAATAATACTGTATCCAATTCCAGCCCAGAAACCATCCCCGTTGGAAAAAATAAGCCCCCAAACAACTTCTATAAGCAGTACAGAGAAAATATACCACACCCACTTAATAGTTTCTTTGGATTGTTTCTCGTAATCTCGAATCTTACTCCTTGCGTCTGAGCTATACTTACTATTAGGATACTTGTCAAGAAAAGCCTGGAGTGAAGATTTAGAATGACATGCGTCAAACTCTTTTTTAATCGCCTCGTTTTTAACCCGTTGCTCTTCTACTCTCTTTTTGGCCTCAGATATATGAGAGCCGTTGGGATAGAGACGAACATATCGTGTGAAATCTCCGGATTTCCTGCACGACTCGTAGCATGCCTTCTCTTCATCAATCTGACATTGGTGTTTCTTCGCCAAGGCCTCCGACATTAATTTCGTATTCGGGTACTTCAACATAAACGCCTCAAAGTCAGCGCTTGTTTTACATCCGGCGAAATACTCTTCATCGGTGCGTAAATCTATGGGAGACGTATATGAACCGACGAAACCAAAGATGCCAAATCCATTAGCTTCGTCGATCATATGCTTTAGCGTCTGTTTATTGGTCGAGTAGCGCCCGTTCAAAAAATCTTGCTCAACATCAAATTTATCCATATCAATGGTGATGTGCCAAGCAGATTCCAATGCTTTCTTTGCTTCATATACTGAACTTGAGTTATTATTCAGGGATTCGAGCGAAGAATTAACAAGATCTATCAGTTCTGATAAAGCGCTGTTGACTACTTGAGTGGAAACCTTTAAATAATAACCATTAGCCTTTCCAAGTTTTTCTTTAATCCCGAGAATAGGCTCTGCACAATTAACAAGAAAGGACGATATATCGCTGAACGAATTATTAGAGTGAGCGAACGATAACAATAAGACTTTGATAGCTGCATCTTCCGTTGTTACGGCGTCAGGCGGTAATTGAGCCTGTTGCTTGCGAAGGATATTAACGTTCTGAGTACACCTATCAATCTCTAACTGGCCTGCCGCGACCCCAAGAGCATACTTCTGAACGGCCAGGGCATTCTTAATTTTCGTGCTCTTGACATCATCGCTATTATTGAAATAGTTGATGCCACATTGAAGAATCTGATCCGCCAGCGCGTCTGCAACTTTTTGGTACTCAAAATCATCCTTCGAATAAAACGCACCTAAGGACTCCAAAGCGTCTTTTGTATCACGGATTAGCTTCTTGCCCGCTTTTAATGATTCTTCAGCATCCGTTCTTCTGACAGACTTCGCCACCTGGATAGCATTCTCTATGATGCTTATCGGTTCTTTAACTGCTTGTTGTGTAAGATACTTTTTATCGTTCTGATGAGTCAGGATTGGAATGAGCGAACCAGCGGGAATAACCTTAACCAATTCATCAAGGTACAGGTGCATCAAATCGTCCCTCGAAATAGTAAAGGTTTCATCTGTTATATCTTCCACAAACGCTTTTCGCATTGTGGCATTTGAGATGAGAAGATTGAATACACGAATGGCTAATTGATAATCTTCTTTAAGTAATCCGATAAAAGAAAGATTCAACTTTGCCGAATAGTTCTCTTCCGATGATAAAGCACTTATGGCAGAATCAAAACTGCCACTTTTTAAGGCGTCCATAGCAAGAGAATCCGCGGATGTCTTAATGCATGGCCAAAACAAACCATACTTGATTTTATCTTGTGGCAGATTTATTTGGGCAAGGGCAGTTTGAACGGTCTGTTTTGTCCTTTCAACAGGAGATGGTATTACAGACATTAAATCAGATTCGAATGACACACTCCGGCCGGCCGAAATAAAAACATCCATCTTCCCTTGATTTCTTACAATTTCTCTTTTAGGCGCATTTGAATAAACTCCTAAAACACGAAAAGGATTACCGCAAATAATATCAAGCATCAAACGGTTATAGTGTCGTACCCCTAATGGCTCTGTTCGGGAGATTATACTAAAAGAAAGCGTGAGCCAACTTAGTCTTATTCCCCAAATAGGCTCTGGACTGCCCGTGATAAGAATAAGGAGTTGATATGCCCACACTTTCTGCTATAGTGTGGGCAGACGCCCATAATATAGCCAAGCGTAAGCGTCAACATTATTCCCTTATCACATGAATTGTCCAGATTCATTTGGGCGGAATAAAGCTAAACGCTTTCTGTATGTAGTGCTGTCCGAAGACAGCATACAAATTTAGCAAATTTCTTTCGTTCACTTGCAAGATTATTGAATTATCTTACAAACAGCCTGCGTGTTCCGTTCCACCAGGGGAATGGAACAGGTGGAACACTTGGAACATGTTCCGTCAACCATTTCCAGGGATAACCAGCCTTATCGCTAATCCGGGTTGACTTCCTTGTTCCGGTCGTTCCGCGCGTTCCGCTCTCCCTATGGAACGGAACAGGGTATATCGCTGATTCCGGTTGACTTTCTTGTTCCATCTGTTCCGCTTGTTCCATTCATTCCACGGAACGGAACAGAACAAGGTGCCGGATTTCCGGGCTGATGGGGGCCAATATGAAGGCCGATGGTGCCGATGGTGATTCGGGCCGATTGGTTCGTCCGCTCCGCGTCCGTTCAGGATGAAAGCGGTCAAAGCCAGTTCGCTACGCTGAAGCTGCGCTCACTCGCTTTGGTTCCGTCCTCCGGGGCACAGAGCGCCCCTACGAACTCCACTTATGGCAGCTCCACTGCGAGACTCTCCCTTCCGGGCTGACGCCGCTCCAGGGAGAGACTCGCGGCCGTTCCGCACCCCGGTTCGGGCGTCCCTGCCACGATTCAGCGTCATCCTGATGCCGAGGTCAGAAAGAAGCGGTCATCCGCAAGACTCTGTCCGGCAGAGCCGTTCAGAGACTTACGGCTGGGTCTATCAGTGCCCTCCAGCCCGTCAAGCCGGTCAGGAAGGCACATGCGCTTACGCGCGATAAAAGGAAAGCGGTCACGGCCAGCAGCCGGAAGTCCCTCCGCTCCAGTCCCTGACGGTCCTTCCTCTCCTGGACTTCCGTCAGCTCGCCGTGCAGGTCCATACCCCTCCGGCTCCCCAAGGGGAGAGGATATTCGCCCGGGCTCCGTCGTGCCCCGCCCCACCGAAAGTGCTGAAAATCCGTGAGTTAACATAATCTTATCGAGATTGTGTCACTCCTCGCGTCAAGGGAGTACCACCGCAGCGGTGACATCAATCTTCGAGGGACAGAAGCCCGCCCCGACCGACCTGCCTGCTGCGGGTGAGCACAATCTAGATTATGTTAACTAACTCCCTGGGTAGCACGCTCTTAGGTCAGTGCCTGTATCCGCCCGGGCGAGGCGGCGTCGGACAAGCGGCCCCCTTCAAGGACCTCCGGCCTCCAGGCCCGTCAGGGGGCCGCGCACTTTGCGCTCTCTCGTTTCAGCGACATCAAGACGCAAGCCCCGCTCCGGCAGTCGTCTCCAGGGCAAGCCCACGGAGACCACTGCCTCCGCTCCTTTCTTCGATGGGACGTAGTGGATATTCGAGGGCGCAAAGTGCAGGCACGAGCACCGTCAGTGCTCCTCGACCGTCATCACTCGCTTTCAGCCCCAGTGCATTGCGTAGAGTCCGCCGCCTTATGCAGCACAGCTGCGGGTCGGCCCAGTCCCGGACACCTCCTGTGCTGACAAGCAGCCCAGGAAGTGTCCGTGCCTGTTCCTCCAAGGTACGGCTTCGCCGTGCTTCAACCTGGCCGCTATTCCTCCAGGCCTTGTGGCCCTCCTCCTACGCGGATGTGTTACGCCGCTATCGTACACATCCGCTTCGCTCCCGTGTCCGGCGGCTACACACACCGCTGGCTTCTGGCCACAAAGCCTTCCGGGCGTCCAGGAAGCAGCCGTTCCGGCTGCTGGCGCAGACAGTGTCCGTCATCCCGTCACTGGTTCTCGGCTTGCGCCTTCATCCCAGCGCCGTGCTGCCCGCCACAGACTGCGCGGTGATTCCGCTTCAGCGTCGTTGCCTTCTGCCACTATTCGAAGGACAGTGCCTGTTCGCGGGCACCGTATTACTCCGCGCGACCGTTCTACCGCGCTCACTCCTTTGGGCCGTCCCGGCCCAGGCCGGGGAGGCCGTCTGCCACCCGCAGCGTCGGTCTCTTCCGCTGTTCCAGGGAGCCCAAGGTCTCCCTTCCACGGCGCTCCAGAGCCCGCCGCCCCCACGCTACCAGACCGCCTCCCCGGCCACGCTCCACTTCGTTCCGCGCCCTTGGTCACTGACGGACTCACAGGCGGCCCCCGCATTGATGTCAGAGGAAATGCCGGCGACATCTCCCGCATCGACCCCGCCGCCTGCGAGACCGTCAGCAACCAAGGCCAACCTGGGGCACACGCCCGAACTCCAGTGCGACATCGACCGGCATCTCACGCTCGGAGGCCGGAAAAAAGGTATATACATTTACCCAAGGAGGCAGCGGCTGACGCCGCTGCGGGTGCTTTTAGGCTTGATTAAGTCGCTGATTTTGATTATATTTGTATAGCCTTAAAGGCCCTGCATTGTTATTGTTCAATTCAAGAGTTACAGACGAAAGATGCCCCGGTACTACCCGAACATACTCTTCAGCGACGGCTACGGCTCGGCCGGTGATACAACCTGGTACCACCGGGACGGGAAGTGCTATACCCGGAAGAAATGCAAGCCGGTTTTCCCTGGGACTCCGGGGCAGATGGCCCAGGCCGGGGTGCATCAGAGGGCAATGGCCGCCTGGCGGACCATTCCGCACCAGACGCAGCTGCTCTGGAATGACCTGGCGGAGTCTGTGGAGCCGCACCGGCCGCCGTTCGACCACAAGGCGTACATTTCCGGCCACAATCTATTCGTCTCGGCCTACCACGGCTTTGTCACCCTGGGCGATGAGCACGTTCCGGAGCCCCAGGCCTTCGTCAAGTTCCCGCCGTATGCGCTGGAGTTTGTTTCCGGCGCTGCTGCAGGAGAGGATCTGCGGCTTACCTTCCGCTGTTTCGTCTGCGGGGTGGACCATCCGGAGAGATACCGCGTCCTGATGCGGATGCACCTGACTTCTCCCGGAGGATGCATCAATCCCGGGAAGATGCGGAACTTCCTGGCGCTCCAGAACTGCCCGGCTCCCGGCGGCGTGATTGACTTTGTCATCCCGGATTACAAGCAGTCCTCCCGGCTGGATCTGCCCAGGTATCAAATCAACTGTCGGCACCGGCTGCTGGACACGGTGACCGGATACAGAAACCAGCTCATTCAGGAATCCTTCCAGTTCGACCTCCTCTAAACGGGAGGTTTTCTTTTATGGTCTTGCGCCTTTCTTGCTAAAGTTGCACTTTAGAAATTAACACTTAACTATTTATATTTGAATTGATAAGGATATTTTGTAAATTTGTTCTCAGAAGAATGGACCTGAAACACTTAACCTAAACTTTCTATTCATGATAGCGCTTCCTTCCATTGCTTTCGGGGGTTTTTCTGGGTCGGCAAAGGGCGTTACGGCTCGCCAGGTAGGCGGTCGTAGCGTCCTTTCCTTGAAATGTTACCCGACAGGCGTTGCGACGGGTGCCCAGCTCGCCCGCCGGGCTTCTCTGAAGAAGATTTCCAAGAGCTGGAAAGAACTGACTTCCGCCCAGATGGCGGACTGGGACCGGCTGGCCGAGCACGAGACCGGCCAGTCTTCCTTCGGTCAGAAGGCGGAAATCTCCGGCCTCAATCTCTACATTCGGCTCAACTCCAACAGGGTGATGGCCGGTGAACGGATTGTGTCGGATGCTCCTGTTGCCCTGGTCGTCGTTCCCAACGTGGAATACGACCAGGCCATCATCACTCCTCAGCTTATTATCATCAACGGCATCCGTCACCAGTCCAGCCCCTTCAAGCTGGTTGTGAAGATGTCCGGGAGCCAGTCTTCCGGTATCACCAACGGCTGGAGCAAGACCGTCATCATCAGCTCCGACACGGAGGATGACTGGGGCGAGGCGGACCTTACGAAGCTCTATCTCAAGACAATCGGTGTGGAGCCGACGCCCGGCCAAAAGGTCTTCATTGAGACGTACTGGCTGGACACTTCAACCGGATTCACCGGCCAGGTGTTCAAGGATTCCGTCATCGTGACCGGAGAGTCCAGCTATCAGGGCCGTGTGCGGGTTACCATGGACAATCTCGATCCCGCATCCGAGCAGCACGTCTCTGCGCTGGATATGGATTTTTCGACGGCTGCGCCGGTTATCTACTTTGATACCGTATGTCTGGGGCATAGTAACGTCGCTTCCTCCGAGGCCATCCTTGACAAGGAACTCCCTGAGGAACTTATCGGCCTTTCCTATGCACTTGCCCGTGGTATGGGTGAAGATGGTTCCCTGCATCCGCAGTCTTACCAGATCCAGTCAATGGTATGGCGCCAGAAAACTGAACTCCATTTCATGCACCGGGGCGGCAAGTATATCAAGCCAACCGAGGTTTTCGGTCCTGATGTATTCTATCAACAGTAAACCATCTGCGCTATGTTCAACTCTACAGGAAATAACTTTGGGGCCGGCGTCATCCAGTTCAAGGATGTACAGGAGAGCAACTACATTGTTCTCAACGCCAAGTTCACCTGCAGCCCGCAGAGCGCGGAGTACCAGACCGCTGAGGTGCTGGAGATTAAGGTGCCGTCTCTCTCGATCGCCCGCAGTACCATCGCCGGTGTCGTGGCCAGGTACAAGGAACGCGGGACTTCCTACGGTTATCCTTATATCTATGACGGCGGCACTGTCCTGAAGTCCTGGGTGAAAGATGCCAATACGCTGTGTATTGAGAAACTTAGCTGCTTCGATGACAAGCAGGAAATCATCATCTACATCCAGACGCTCTACTGTATGCTGGGCCAGGGCGGGAACGCCTCCAAGGGAAAGGAGAAGCGCATCACAGCCACATCGGAAGACAATGCGCTCCGGTTCAGCACTTCCTACTCCTTCTGCGTCGTTTTCAAGAAATGGATCTTCTACCATATGATGTTCGACGGTGCCTCGTGGGCGTTCCGGAATCTGGATTGGGAGGCCTTCTTCGATACGCTCCCGGAGGATGTAAATGCTGACGTCCCCGTTATCGCCTCGTACAACTACGGCAATGACAAGATGGGCGGCATCACGGAGTCCCGCCTTGAGGACGGCTACTGGATGCTTCCCAAGGATGAACGTGGGGACGGATTCGAGAACACCGGCAACTACGTGTTCTCCTTTGGATACCTGGTGCGCGACTTCGATGCCACGCCGGATGTGCCAGGCCGCCTGCGTCTGGCACAGGAGGCCTTGAACGGCGGCAGGTACGAGACATTCAGCGACTTCGATCTGGAGCTCATTCCCAGTCCAGCCATGGCAGCTTGTTCCGGGACCACTGGCATCTACGGCAAGAGCACCGTGACCTTCATTCCTGAGAGCCGTCCGGCAGAGATTCCGGCGTTCGACGCCTTCTTCCTTGACAATTTCAATGGAGGCCAGGGACTTTCCATCCAGCTGGTCAAGATGGAATATCGGACGGCTACGGAGAAAGGCACCATCAAAGTGGATGACCTCTCCGGAATGAAAAACCTTTCCTTCAAGATGTTTGACACGGCCGTCGCCATGGCCATAACCGAATAGAACCGTTATGCTCAGTATCACTGCAACCAACTTCGGAGTCAACCCCTCCGACATTCAAATCAAGGAATATCACGAGCAGAATCTGCTGGTGCTGGAGGGCGACATCCCGGTGGACACTACGGCCGCAGAGTATGCCGGCATCCGGCCCATGAAACTGACCGTGGCAGATCTTCCCTTTGCCAAGAGCCGCATAGGAACTGCGCTTGTTACCGCTGCTTCTGAGGGCGTGAATTACTGTACGCTGGCCAAGGTCTGGGTTGCCGACAAGAACACCATCTGCATCGGTAAGATTATCCCTTACAAGAGCCTGGGCAGTTATACCGTCCACCTGAATACGATGCTGATTCCGGTAAACAATGCCGGTCAGGTCGCACTGAACTTGATGAAGACATACGTCCCGCAGTTCAACAAGGGCACCGGTGACGACGTCGAGGTTCATACCGTGGAGAACCCTCACTGGATGATGTTTGTGCTGAAGGCATCCAACCTGGTGTTTGACTCGGACGACCAGACGGTGGAAATCCAGCTGCCTGGTTTTCCTTCCGACATCTCGATAAACCCGCCCATCATCTACAACGAATCGCTGTGGAGCAACCTGGGGAGCAAACGCTATCCGGCTACGCTCCGGAACGGCATCCTGACCATCAGCAAAGACGGAGCTGCAGATGAGCCCGCCAATGTTGGGACCAAATTCACCCGGATGATTATCGTCCGTGACAACAACTAAATGCCTGACTGATTATGTCCAACGAGAAGAAAATGCAACTCACGCGCCTTCAGGGCATCATCGCCATCGCGAGCTTCAGCGCAGGCGTTCTCATCGCGTGCGTGTGCCTTTTCTTCATCGAGCCCCTGGGCCAGATTGACACCAGCGCTGTGAGTATCGTGAGCGAGCTGCTTATCCTCTGCGGCGCCATCCTCGGAGTCAAGGCCAGCTACGATGTCAAGTTCCGGAAGTTCCAGGCCGAACTGGACCAAGTACTGGAAAACGAAAACAAACCTACAACCTAAACCTATGAAAACTTACCGGGCCATATTTCTCTGCGTTCTGCCATTGCTCGGCTCCGCCTGCAGTACTGTCCGCCAGCTTCCATCTGTGACGGACAGTACCAAGGTGGAGGTCCGCTACAGGACGGAAACCGTACACGACACGGCGTATGTCGAGCTGCCGGTAATAATTGAAAAGAGGACCACATTGGATACTGCCTCTGTGCTGGAGAACGAATACGCAAAGAGTGAAGCCGCTATATCAGCCGGCATCCTGCGCCATTCTCTGGAGACCAAGCCTGTCCGGAAACCGGTGGCCGTCGAGAAGGAAATCGTGTTCAGGGATTCTCTCGTCTTCCGGGACCGGGTTCAGACCGTGACCGTAGAGGTGGAGAAGAAGCTGACCGCCTGGCAGACCGTCCAGATGCGCCTCGGCTTTGTTGCCATTTTGTTGCTTGCAATAGTAGTCATCTACTTTATATTCCTTATTATCAACCACTTCAAATCCTAAACCACTATGAAGTACATTCCATCCATCGCCTTCGAGGAGATGAGCGGCAGCGCCAAGGGCGTGACCGCAGCAAAGGTCAAGAACCGCAAGTATATCCGCAACCGCGGATACGGCGGCAGTGTCCGTACCACCGACCAGGCCAAGGTCAAGGGTGTGTTCAAGCGTCTCACCACCATGTGGAAGACTCTTCCCAACGCCCAGATTCTTGCCTGGAACAAACTCGCCCTCTCTCAGGAGGCCCGTTCCGTCCTGGGCACCAAGGGCAAGATCAGCGGTGCGAACCTCTTCACCCGCCTGAACTACTGGATCGTCGCTTGCGGCGGTCAGCCTGTCACCACTCCGCCCACGCTGCTCGGCGTGGAGAACCCTTCCAGCGCCACCATCGTCTGCCAGGGCGAGACCTTCACCTTCAAGCTGGACCAGGCCCTCGCCGACAACGGCGGCATCTACCTGGTCATCGAGGCTACCGAAGGTCAGTCCAACGGCGTGAGCCGCGCCCACAGCAAGGCCTCGGCCATCAAGATGGTAGAGGAACCCACCGCCGCGGCCATCGACATCCGTGCTGACTATGTGGCCAAGAACGGTGCCCCCAATGAGGCCGCGCCCAAGATCTTCTTCCGCTACTACTACGTCAACTCCTCCACCGGTGAGAAGTCTGGCATCATGCTCGCGGAAGCCACCTGGACCGCAGCCGCTGCCGGCGGAGAGCCGTAGCCACCGGGCCGAAAGGCCCAACCTGAACCGAACGCCCGCCGCAGTCGAGAGATTGCGACGGGTTTTTCTATGGCTCCGGCTTGGAAATTCGCACAACAATTCCCATATTTGCACAATGGGGTTTCACCCCTCAGACCTCGCACGAACCACCACATTCAGTGCGAGGTTCTCTGTTGTGCGTCCGTTGTGCGTTTTACCTGTAAGTTTTTGATTATAAATTGATTTACAAATAGTTAATAAGGCGCTTATTTAATCCCTATGGAAAAGGGATGGAATTCCGTCCTTGAATATTAACTTAAACAAAATGTGGCGTTTATGGTTGAGGTGAAAGATTTGAACGAAAGAAAAATTGGGCAGGAGCCAGTGAGAGAGCAAGAGGAGGCTGGATGGTTCCACATTTGCTCGCAAGGACTGGAGGGTGTGGACTTGTTCCCAGATGAGAAAGCCTTCATAACTGGGGTGAACAAGTTCGCGGCGGCCTTCAAACTATTCGGAGAAGACATCGAGGTCGCGATCCTTGTGCTCGTGTCAACCCATTTTCACTCATTGGCTTGGGGGCGGAGAACCGATGTGGTCAGGTGTGCGGAAAGATTCAAGAAAACAATCAGTATGTACTATTCCCACCGCTTCGGCACTTCGAAAGTGATGAGCAGGGTGTGGGTCAAGGTAGGGAGGGTGGACTCTGAGGAATACCTTAAGAATGTTGTGGGCTACATCCTTAACAATCCTCGAAAACATCACGAGACGAACAACCCATTCTCCTATCCTTGGAGTTCCATCCTTGAATATTTCGCCGCGGAAGGCTATTCCTCAGTCTTGCGGCCAAGGATTGCCGACATCCTTCCGTGGCAGAAACCGAAAGTTATCGGGACAAGCCGTCCGGTTCCGCAATCCTGGAAACTTTATGCCAACGGGATGGTGGCATTCGGCTCATTTATCACGACCAAGCGACTGGAATCGGTGATCAAGACAATCGGCTCGCTTTCCTATCTGGTGAACAAGGCGGACCTGAACGCCAATCAGGGAGAAGCGGTCCGCTACCCTGTCAATGATCGGGAGGTCAGGAGCGCGGTCGCACGAATATGCCCGATGATGTTCCCTGACACCATCGGGCGATTGGACGAATCTGTTCTTGCTCCAGTGCGGAACACTGGTTATTGTCTGAAGGAGATGCGGAAATCCATCGGCTCAGCGGCAGAGGAAATGCTGGCGAAACTCAATTCCAATCAAGTCGTTACGCTGAGGAATATCCTGTCGACCCGCTATGGCTTCCCCTTGAAGATCGTTGACCGTGTGCTTGGCTCCGGCTTCATATAAGCTAAAAAATGGTAATTCTATATCGGTTAACTAATATATTTCTTAACTTGCTAATAGATAAAGAAATATCCCAGGAGGCCGTATTCGTTTGTAGTTATCTGAGCATTAGCGTGATGGGCTGAAAAGTTAGTCAACACGAATATAGTTACCCCGAAATTGTCGTTTGGCGGTTGGGGGAGATTATTTCTCCCGTGGCAGGAAAGCGAAATGTCCCGGAATATCTCCGGTGGTCGCACTCCATTTCTGAGCGCCGGACTTGGAATAGCAATATAGAGTGCCGCTGGAGGTGTAGTTCTTTGCGTCGGTGATGTATATGTCACCGTTTGTCGGATGAACCGCGATTCCGTAAGGTGACACGATCTGGCTTTCGGTTCCGTCAGTGATGATCTTTCTGGAGACGACGCTGGCACGTGCCGCATCGACGATGGCGTAACTGATTGTGCTGCTGGAGGTGACGTAGTTGTACTCGCTGCTGTAGATGTAGAGAGAGTCATTGGCTATTGCCATATTGGACACGGGAATATTCATCGTCTCAGCGACTTTGTACTGTGCCCCGTCTTTTTCCAGACGGTACAGATTCGAGGCGACATCAACATAATTGCCGTTGGATGACACCCATAGATTGCCTTTGGAGTCAGCCTTGATGTGGCAGAGGTTGATCGCGACATCAATCTTGTAAACCTCTTTCATCGAATCCAGGTCTATGACAGAGACGGTTGAGTCATAATCCGGAGCCCTGTGGCCACCTGAATTGGCCACATAGACGTTGTTCCCGATGATGGCAATCTCTTCAGGCTGGTATCCGACCTGTGTCTCACCCTCAATCTTGTACGTGTCAAGGTTGACTTTGAAGACAGATCCTTTGCGGTCAGCGGAGAACTCAGCGTCAGAACCAACGTAGGCGGTTACGTATGCGTAGTTGTCCTTGAACGCAATGTACCTGCAGTTCGCGATGTCGATCTGGGTGATTCTCTTTGCTGTGTAGGCATCCATCACCTCCACCTTGTGCGAACCGTTGATGACGGCGAACAACCTTCCGTCATAGATTTGGAGATCGTTGCCGGTGTCTCCCAATCCTTTGACAACCGTCGGATTCTTTTCTGCGTAGATTCCGCAGGCATAGGAGGCCTCGCGGTAGTCGAGAAAGTCGATGTCAGCCTTGTTGCTGCCCATATTGCCCTCATTGAGGACGTACATTCCTATCGGATCCGCATCGGGATCTGTCTGGAATCCGAGTGGGCCGTACACTGGAGGAACGATGGTCTCTTCCTTGCGGCAGCCGCAGATGGCCACCCCGAAAAACAGGACGATGGCCAAGGCTTTGATGATTTTGTTTGTGTGTCTCATAACATATTGATTTAAAAATTAAAACTCGTGACAAACCGACAGTTCGTCTTCGGCATCGGGTAGTTCAGCACCACGTCGTAGTCCTGGCCGAAGAGGTTGTTGATCTCGGCGGTTAGTTTGAGGGTGCGGGTGCGGATGGCGAAGGACTTCTGCACTGAGAGATCGCTGGTGTACCACGGCTGGGTGTGGTTCCTTGGGATGTTCTCCTGCTGGTTGTAGCGCTCGCCGGTGTAGATGAAACTGTAGTTCAGTCCCCAGCCCTTGTAGAAGAGCGACAGCACGGCCGAACCACTGTGCCAAGGAATATACGGGATCTGGTCCCGGTAATATGTGTCTGCGGAATCCGTGACATCTATCGCCTCCTGGTAAGTGTACTGGAGTCTGGCCGTGGCCTCCACCTCGCCGAAAGCCCAGGCCGAGTTCAGGGCGATGTCAACCCCCTTGATGTCCACCTCTCCGAGATTGAGCATCGTCCAACGGAACTGCTGACCTTTCGGGTAGGCTATGATCTTGTCCGTGATGTGGTTGTAGTAGGCGTCCACGGAAGCGTCGACAGTGCGCAGAGCGGGCATATTCATAAAATTCTTGGTGTATTTCAGTCCGATGTTGAACTGCTCGGCGTATTCAGGCTTCAGGAAGGCATTGCCCATATCCGTGTAGTAGAGGTCGTTGAACGTCGGCATCCTGAACATCCGCTTGTAGAACGCGCGCACTGACAGGTCCTGTCTGTGGAACGGCTTGTAGGACAGGAAGAAAGCCGGTGTGACGACCGCCTTGTCCGGCCTGGCCTCGAAACGCTTCACCTTCTCGTGCACGAAATAACCCAGAACGCTGGCCTGGCCTTTGATCCTGCCCCATTCGAATGCTGTCGCCAGCGCGGCCATCTGCGTGTAGCGGGTAGGGTAGGGGAATGTGCCGTCGCTTTCCGTCGGCATGTAGAATTTCGCGTCCAGGGTGTTCCACTGGAAATCGTATGCGAGGGACACCTCCCAGTTCTCCATTATATTATAGAGGTTCGCGCAGGAAGCGTACAACTCCTTCTGTCGGTAGGTGTTCTTCGTCTGGATCAGTTTCGCGTCCTGATTCTCGTAATGTGTGTAGTCGGCGGCGTATTTGGCGTTGATCAGGGATCTGAACTTCGGGCTCCACTTGTTCGTGAAAGAGCCTTGGATGAACGAGTTGGTGTCCCAAAGCCTCTCGCCGTTGCGGAACACGTTGTTCACGATGGCACCCGGAATGCCCCTCTCCGAGTTGTATGAATATGCCCGGACGGTCCACCGCCCTTCGTCGAGCGTTCCGTGTAGCGCGGCTTCAAGCCTGGTGGCGTTGATGTCGCCGTTGTGCCGGACAGCGGTCGTGTCGTAGGCGATCTCTCCCAATGAGTTACGCCTGAGGTAACGGAACTTGTACTTGCCGGTGGCGTTGACCCATTCTCCGCTGAGTGAGGCGCTTACTGCATCCGAGATCTTGTACTCGCTGCGGATGGACGGATTGATGAGGCCGAATGATCCGGTCTTCATCGTGGCCTTGAAGTTCGCGTTCCGACCATTCTCGAACCGCGGCCTCCGGGTCGTGATGTAGATCGTTCCCGAGGCCCCGAAGTCCTTGGCTGACTGGAAGATGTCGCTTTTCTGCCCGTTGTACAAGGAAATCTCCTCCACATCGTCCAGCGAGAATCGTCCCAGGTCCACCTGTCCGTTCTGTGCGTTTCCGAGCTGTATTCCGTCATAGAACACGGCCATATGGTTTGTGCCCATCGAGCGGATGTTCACGGTCTTGAGGCCGCCGACCCCGCCGTAGTCTTTCAACTGCACTCCGGAGAAATAGCGGATAGCGTCAGCGACCGAGAAACTGTTCAGTCGTTGAAGCTCCTCTTCCTTCAGGGTCTGCGCCGGGATGACCTCCCGGTATTTGTAACCGGCAGGGGTGCCGATGATGATGGACTCCTTGATAACCTGGGTGCTATCCAATGAATTATCCTTCCGGTGAACAGCTGTGGAGTCGCCGGAAGTCTGTGCAAAAACCACCTGCCCGCATTCCAGAATGCAGGCCGAGGCTATGAGACGGTATATTCGTTTCATAAATTTTTAGCCCGGCCGCCGCCCGTGATCCCGCAGGCAAGGCCGTAAAGTTTTGCGAAGGCAGGTCTTCTGACTCGCTCCTGACGCGGCGCCTTCCCGGCGGTATGGAAAACTGAATATTCAGTGTCCGGCCAGTGGCATAAGAAAGCCGCGTCATATTTATAAGGAACTCACAGCAGCGGGTACTGTCCCGGATTCACACCGGATTCCCTTTTGATCCTTGGCCTCAAACCTGAGCCAAAGAACCTTCACGGGGCAAAGATAGCAATCATTAGAATCATTGTCAAATCCGGGGGGCTGTTTTGATTTGTTTGAAATGTCCTAAAAGTCAACTTTTACAAGTAATAATCTATAAAACCGAGTTAACCGAAATCAGGAAAATACATTGAAGTGAAAAACTTCACCCGGACAAATTCCGACATCCGGCAATTTTTTCGTAATTTTGGACTATGAAAAAGTTTGTTCTCTCGGCAGTCTTGACACTGCTTTGCGCCGTGATGCTTCCGGCGCAGACCAAAATTATGTCCCACAGAGGCTTCTACGCCCATCCTGGGTCTTTTGAAAACACTTTGACCAGCCTTGCCGGCGCCCAGAAACTCGGCGTGGAAAGCGTCGAGCTGGACGTGCATCTCACCACTGACGACTCGCTCGTGATCCTGCACGGCCCGATGATCCCCAGGACGAAGTACAAGGATATTCAGAAACTTGACTATGCCACCGTCAAGAGCTGCACCCTCCCGAACGGCGACCATATTCCTTCATTAAGGGAATATTTCACCCAGGCGAAGCGCACTCCGGCGCTGAAGTTGTTCCTTGAACTCAAGTCGCATCCGACTCCGGCGAGGGAAACCCAGCTGGCGGAGAAGGTCATCGCTCTCTGTGATGAAATGAATATGTACGATCAGATGTGCTTCATCTCTTTCAGCGAGCATCTCTGCGACGAGGTCCTGCGTCTGCATCCGGGTGCTGAGGTGATCCCGATCACGTCCAGGAAGACATATTCAGTGAAAGAACTCAAGGACAGGGGCTACGCCGGTGTGTCCTATAATTATAATGTGGTGATCAACTCCGCCCACTATCTGGACGAGGTGCACGCGGCCGGACTTCAGACGGTCCTCTGGCCGGTGAACAGTTATGATCTCGCCGATTTCGCGATGAGGCACGGTGTCACCTACGTCTCCACGGACCAGCCGCAGGGAATGAAACGCCTTATGGACTCAATCCGCGAGCTGAGGTGGAAACAGGAGAAGAAGTTGATCTGCTTTGACTTGGATGGAACTTTGACTCAGCACAAGACCCAGCTGACCGCAGCCAACAGGGCGGTGCTCGATACTCTTGCAAAGCGTTACGAGATCATCATGGCGGGGGCTGGCAATTGCAAGAGAATCTACAAGCAGATGGGTGAATATCCTATCACAATCCTTGGCAACTATGGCATGGCCGAAAGCCGTATTGTGGACGGCAAGTTCCAGATTGTCAGGGAGGACAAGGCGCAGGTGGACAAAAAGTTCTTCGAGAAGAGCTGCAACTATCTGCGCAAGAAATATGGTTACACCGACTTCAGCGGCGAGTCTCTTGAATATCACGAGTCCGGTATGGTGACTTTCGGACTGCTTGGCACCAAGGCCGGCAAGGAGGCCAAACTCACTTTCGATCCGGACAAGATCAAAAGACGCGCGATGTTCCCGGAGGTTAAGGAAATATTCAAGGATTATTCCGTGTTCATCGGTGGCACAACTTCGTTCGACATCACTCCTAAGCAGTACAACAAGTTGGATGCTGTGTTGCGTTATGCCGCCGAGCATGGCTACTCGTTTGACCAGATCCTGTTTGTCGGGGACGATTTCGCGGACGGTGGCAACGACAGCCAGATCCGTCTCGGCGGAATGGATTATATCCAGATTGATGATTATACGAGATTGCCAGAGAAGTTGGAATTTTTGTTCTAAACCGATAAAATCAAAAAAAATCATTGAGTTTAAGGATTGATTTCATAACTTGCGCCATCAAAATTTTTCAAGGATGTTTTCGGAAGCCCACACATATCGACAGCAGCAGTTCCAGCAGGGATTTCAGAGCCAGAATGTTCAGGTCCTGAACGATTTCGTGTGTGCCGGTCTTCCAGCCTGACGGCATATTCATTACGGAAAAAGGATATTATGATTTAAATATTGAAGGCAGGTCTCTCGTGGATCAGCCTTCTTCCTTTTTGAAGCGGCCTTGAGGTTTGAGGATAGTTTTGATTACACAATATATAGTTAAGGAAATACACACCTTTAACAAATAGACAAATTATGAGCATTGACAGATTTGATCTGGTGAAGGAATCCTTCGAAAAGAAGGCAGTTCCGGCTGAGCGCCCTGAGGGCAAGACCTCCGACTACTACGGAGAACTGGTCTTTGACCGTCCCAAGATGCACAAGTACTTGGACGCCAAGACCCTGAACGCACTCCTTGACTGCATCGACAACGGAAAGTCCCTTGACAGGGAGACCGCTGACGGAGTCGCAAAGGGTATGAAAGAGTGGGCTATGGAGCATCACGTGACCCACGTGACCCACTGGTTCCAGCCTCTGACAGAGGGCACCGCCGAGAAGCACGACTCTCTGATCGAGTATGACGGCAAGGGTGGAGTCATAGAGACTTTTGACGGAAAGTCCCTCGCCCAGCAGGAACCGGACGCATCCTCTTTCCCCAACGGAGGCATCCGCGCCACATTCGAGGCCAGAGGCTACACGGCCTGGGATCCGACTTCCCCGGTGTTTATCATCGATGACACCCTCTGCATCCCGACCGTCTTCATCTCCTACACCGGTGAGGCCTTGGACTACAAAACCCCTCTCAAAAAGGCCCTCAAGGCCGTTTCTGATGCGGCCACCCCTATCTGCCGCCTCTTCGACAAGTCTGTCACGAAGGTATATTCCTACCTCGGATGGGAGCAGGAATATTTCCTTGTCGATGAGTCTCTCTATGCCGCGAGACCTGACCTTATGATCACCGGCCGCACCCTGATGGGGCACAACTCATCCAAGAACCAGCAGCTGGACGACCACTATTTCGGGGCTATTCCGTCCCGTGTGGCCGAGTTTATGCGTGACCTTGAGATCGCCGGACACCGTCTTGGGATTCCGCTCAAGACCAGACACAACGAGGTGGCTCCCAACCAGTTCGAGCTCGCTCCGATCTTCGGTGAGACCAACCTTGCCAACGACCAGAACCAGCTTGTGATGAACCTTATGAACAAGATCGCGCGCAAGCACGGTTTCGTGGTACTGCTTCACGAGAAGCCTTTCGCAGGTGTGAACGGATCAGGCAAACACAACAACTGGTCGCTCGGAACCGACACAGGCACAATGCTTTTGGCTCCAGGTAAGGATGCGAAAGGTAACCTCCAGTTCGTCACATTTTTCGTGAATGTGCTCGCCGCCGTGCAGAAGCACAACGCTTTGCTGAAGGCCTCCATCGCTACCGCCACGAACGCCCATCGTCTCGGTGCCAACGAGGCACCGCCAGCAATCGTGTCAGCTTTCCTTGGCAGGACGATGACCGAGGTGCTTCACAAACTGCTTGAGGTTCCTTCCGACACTCCGATCGAGATCGCCGGGAAGAAGGGCAAGAGCGTCGGCCTTGTGGAGATTCCGGAGATATTCGTGGACAACACCGACCGCAACAGAACCTCTCCGTTCGCTTTCACCGGCAACCGTTTCGAGTTCCGCGCCGTGGGGTCGCTGGCCAACTGCGCAGGTGCGATGACCACACTGAACGCGGCTGTGGCTGAGCAGCTTATCTCTTTCAAGAAGAGTCTGGACAAGGAACTCGCCGCAGGCAAGGCCTTGAATGTGGCCATCCTGGACACCCTCAAACCGATCATCGCTTCCGTCATCAATGTTGTCTGCTTCGATGGCAACGGCTACACCGATGAGTGGAAGGCCGAGGCGAAGAGGCGTGGACTCGATGTCGAGACCAGCGTCCCTGAGATGATAAAGCAGTTCACTGCTCCTGCGTCTGTGAATATGTTCAAGGAGACAGGGGTATATTCAGAGAAAGAACTTCAGGCGCGCAACGAGGTGAAGTGGGAGACTTACAGCAAGATGATCCAGATCGAGTCGCGCGTGATGGCGAGGATGGCGATCAACCACATCATTCCGGCGGCACTTGACTACAAGTCTAAGTTGCTGAAGGAGGTGGCGTTGAGCAAGGATGTCTTCGGTGGCACGGACGAGTGCAAGGAGGAGATCTACCTCATCAAGAGCATCTCGAAATATGTTGACCAGATTCGTGAGAAGGCGACAGCTATGGTCGAGGCGCGCAAGAAGGCGAATGTCCTTGAGGATGAATATGCCAAGGCAGTGGCTTACCACGAGATCGCCGAGAGTTTCCCAGCCCTCCGCCGTCCGATCGACAAGCTTGAGGAGATCGTCGATAACCGCACCTGGCCTCTCCCTAAGTACCGTGAGCTCCTGTTCATCAGTTAGTTCCCGCGTCGGTCACTGAGCAGCCTTTCGGTCACTGAGCTTGTCGAAGTGGCTATGTAATCATCAAAGCACTTTTACAAAGCGGCAAAGGCGTTCAAAAATAGAAAATTCCAGAATTTTGCACGTTACCAAAATTCTGGAATTTTTATTTTCTGATCGCGGTGTTCCTTTTTGAGCGGATTCCTTAAATCTCTATTATCTATGGCTTGTGTCAGCCTCTATGCCTTGTGCCAGCTGGCGGAAGATTCTTGGATGATCTCATCAACCAGAAAGGCGTCACTCATATTCTGCAGACCGTTTCTTAAGTCGTTGAGATTGCAGTAGGTCTTTGAATTATAGAAAACAGCCATCGCATTCTCATCGGAAATACCTAACCTTTGGGCCAATAGAGAAATGACTCTGGCATATTTCATTTGGAGCAGGGTCTCATTTATCAAAGGATTTCCGTTCATTGTTCTTCCTCCTTTATTTCACGCGCCTCAACAAATGCCAAGTGATTATCGATAATATCCTGGTTAAGAATGCAGATTTGATTGTTCGGCTTTTCATAAATCAATCTTTGAAGAGCCTCGTTTTCGGAAATCAAGCCAGAGGAGTACAACTCGATTGTATTGAATATCCTGTCGTTTGCTATTCCGCCTTCCACAATGTCAAACTGTCTCCAGTCGGAGCCTCCTTTCCTGTTGGAAATCACAAAATTCAGCCATTCGGCGTTGTATTCATTGAAATGGAGGTATTGGTAGTCTCCGTTTGCAATTGCGGATGAATCCAGTTCGTAGATATTGAGATATTTCTGTTTGCCTTGATTCAAAGGTCTTGAGGCCCAGGATATTGCCTGATTCTCCAAAGTTGTCAGATAGAATCCTTTGCCGAAATCAAGATGATTACGACCTGCATTGGCAAGCGGTCTGTCAACTATTGAAATTGAGCCGTGAAATACTTTCATAGTTTTATGCTGAGGCTATGGCTGGAGATATAGGCTTGGATTTCATTCAGGATGTATTCCTTGCTTTGTGTATGCAGGGATTCGTAACTTGGATAAAGGAAGCCTGAGATCGCTCCTATGCTGTTCAATTTATTGAATATTACTGAACCAGGCACACCTAAGCGATCCGCAAGATTCTCAATGCAGAACACCACAAATTCCGTTGCCCGTTCTTTTTGGCTCATATTCTTTCAATTTTCGCAAACTTAATCATTATTATGGAAATTATCAATATGATTCATTTCACTCTTCCCTGTGTTCCTCCGGGACTGTCAAAGCTCCGAAGTGCGAATCTTCAGCTTAGGCTATTTGAGGCTGTGCGCTATGAATGCTTGATAATGAGCGTCTTAAGACTCTGCCTTTAGCTTGATTTAACTGAAGACGAATGTCTATTCCATTGACTATTAGGGTTTTGAACCGCACTGGCTGATACTGAGGCGGTGGCGGATATACGCCTTATAGTCAATAAATTAAACCTCTTCGTGGGGCGATATTCTGCACCACGAGAAGGCTTAATTTGTTGGCTGTCAGTAACTTGTCTGCCACGCGGTTTGTGACGGTGGTGATTCGCGAGATGAAGAAGCCATCGCAAATCTTGAGGTAATATGCCAAGTTGAGGCCTGGCTTGCACTGGATCGGTGTTCCGCCGTTAGTTGAGCGTTATCACCTTGTATTTAGGTACAAGGGCTTTCATGATGCACCAGCCGATAAGGTAGGCGGTGGCGCAGACGCAGAAGATGATGAAGTAGCCGGCCGGTTTTCCGGTGAATCCCAAGAAGGACAGGTTGACTTGCTCGGAGTAAACGAAGAGCTCACCAGCCACTTTCTGGAGGAACATTGAGCCGAGTCCTCCCGCCATGCCGCCGATACCGGTGATGGTGGCGATGCTGGATTTCGGGAACATGTCTCCTACGGTTGAGAAGATGTTGGCGGACCAAGACTGGTGCGCGGCCGCGCCGATGCCGATCAGGATGACCGGGAACCAAGGGGATATCCTGCCAAGAGGCTGTGCGAGCAGGACGACCAGCGGCAGGAACGCGAAGATCAGCATCGCCTTCATCCTGGCCGCGTACGGATCGAACGCCTCTCCCTTCTTCATCGCCTTATTGATGAATATGGTAGGAAGCTTTCCGCCGTAGATCGAAAGCATCGTTATGGCATAGAGAGTGAATATCAATGCCATACCCATCGGGTCGCTGGTCTTGATCCCGAACTGTGTGTTCAGATAGGACGGGGTCCAGAACAGGAAGAACCACCAGACTCCGTCGGTCATAAACTTTCCGACGGCGAACGCCCAGGTCTGCTTGTACTTGAGGCAGTCCTTGAAACCGATCTTCTTCCCGGTTCCGTTGTCGGTCGCCTTCTCGTTGTCAAGTTCCTTGTCCTGCTCGATGTAGGCCAGCTCTTCCTTGCTCACGTGCTTGGAAGCCTCAGGCTTGTCGTAGAGGAACACCCAGAATCCCATCCAGACGAAGCCCAGGGCTCCGATGATGATGAACGAGACCTCCCAACCGAAGTTCTTCGCGAGAACCGGGATGGTGAGCGGGGCGAACAGCGCTCCGATAGAAGCGCCGGCATTGAATATGGACGTGGCGAAAGCCCTGTCTTTCTTAGGGAAATATTCAGCCGTGGTCTTGATGGCGGCAGGAAAGTTGCCGGCTTCTCCAAGGGCCAGGATGCTTCGGGCGACAAGGAAACAATACATGCTGATTGTGGATATGAGAACCGCTGTGTCACCTGTGGCTTGAACCAGTTCGGCCGCCGTGTGCAGTCCTACGATATTTTCTGTCACGACCCCGCATAAGGCATGGGCGCATGCACCGGCCGACCACACTCCGATTGACCACAGGTAGCCTTTCTTGGTGCCCATCCAGTCAACGACACGGCCCGCGAACAGCATGCAGATCGCATATATGATCGAGAACAGGGACGTGATCGTGCCGTAGTGCGATTCATTCCAATGGAACTCCGGTTTGATGAACTCGTCCCATGTCAGGGAAAGTACTTGTCTGTCAAGATAATTCACGGCTGTCGCGACGAAAAGCATCGCACAGATCATCCATCTGAAATTGGTCTTAGTCTTACTTGTCATTTTTTGTTACCGAAAACGTTTTTGCAAAGATATAGGCTTTTTGCAAAAACGGTGGTGTACTTGGGAAAATATTATCAAAAAATCGAGTCCGGAATCATTTTTTCGGGGTCTGGCAGGGAAAACTGTTCTTGGGCATGTGGTCTGAAGGCAGGCTGATTCGGCAGGAGGCAACGGAAGTCCTACAGCAGCGGAGCGAACAACCTCATGAAACTTTCGATGATGCGGGAATACCACGGACGGGCGTTCCATTCCTCCAAAGTCAACTCATGGCATTGCCTGAGGTCGTACATGAATATTCCTTTGTTCATCAGGGCGGTCTCCTCATCGTAGATGTAGGAGTTGACCTCGTAGTTGATGGCGAAACTGCGGAAGTCCAGATTCGCTGAGCCGATGCTGGAGAGGTAATCGTCACAGACAAAGGTCTTTGCGTGAATGAACTCTCCCTTTCGCAGGAATATTCTTACTCCGGCTTGCAGGGCCTCTTCGTAGTAGGCTCTGTTGGCGGGACGCATCAGCAGGTTGTCGGCCACTTCCGGGAGCATCAGACGGACATCGACCCCGCATAGGGCCGCGGTTTTGAGAGCGTCCATAACCGGCTCTGTGGGAACGAAGTACGGAGTCTGAAGGTAGATATACTTCTGGGCGTGCTGGAGAGCCCATTCGTAACTCAGCTGGAGGATCGGCAGTGGAAGGTCCGGCTCGTCAGGGACGATCTGGACCAGTTTGTTCCTGAGCGTCTGGTGGGTTGCCCGGAAGTCTATTTCTTGTTCGGTTGACAGATCGTTATCTCCGGTCGCTGATCCTGTTTCCCTGGTCGCTGAGCCTGTCGAAGCGACACTGTTCAATGCTTTGTGTTCCCGCGCGGTCACATCGACAGACTCAGTGACCGTCTTCTTCGCCATCGGGTAAAACTCGATCATCTCCTTGTCGATCGTCCCGCCGCCTGTCAACCAGGAGTCCAGAAAAGTGTACTGGAGAACGGCCACGGCGTCGCCCGTTAAGCGCATGTGCGTGTCCCTCCACTGACGGAAATAATGATCGTTTATATTCATCCCTCCCGTGTAGCCGATCTTCCCGTCAATCACCACTATCTTCCTGTGGTTCCGGTAATTGAGTTTCGTGGCCAGATCCAGGACATGCATCCTTGGGTTGGTGAACTTCACAACCTCGACCCCGGCTTTCCTCATGTTGTTGTAGTAGGCCGAAGCTATCGGGAAATTGGCGATGTTCTCGTACAGAAAACGAACCTTGACCCCTTCCCTTGCCTTCTGCATCAGAAGACGCTTGATCGCCTTGCTGCCCTTGTCGTTGCCGAAATGGAAATATTCAATGTGGATTGAATATTTGGCCGCCAGGATGTCCTCGCGGAGCAGGTCGAATTTCCGCTGTCCGCTCGTGATGATCTCCACATCGTTGCCTGATGTGACGGATGGGTAGCTTTCCGCCCCGAGAAGTTTCGCCAGCGGCCGGAACTCCTCACGGATGGCTGATTCGTTGTCGTGACCGAAGAGGATTCTGTTCAGTTCCGGAGTGGTTCCGGCCTCGAATATGTCCCTGTACCTTTGATGCCGGCGGTTGAAGATCCAGTGATGCCGGTAGTTGATGCCGAACATCAGGTAGAGGACCAGTCCGACCACAGGAAGCACGGCGATGACGAGCAGCCACGCGAACTTCCTTCCTGAATCTCCCCGGTCAACCAATATGATTGTGAAGACGCTGAGAATCAGGAGTATGTATAACACCGTGAGAATCCACTGCAACATAGACCGCCGTTAAGCCAGTTTACCGATCAAGGTCGCCGATGTGCAGGAGAGCACCTTGACATCCACATAATCTCCGGCCTTGTGTCCCTTGCCCGGGAATACGCACATCTTGTTGCTGCCGGAGCGGCCGCAGAGTTCTTCAGGATTCTTCTTTGACGGCCCTTCCACAAGAACCCTGAAAGTCTTGCCGATGTCATTCTGGTTGCTCTTCAGGCTCAGCTCGCTCTGCAGGGCGATGATCTCGTTCAGCCTTCTGGTCTTGACATCGAGCGGAACATCGTCAGGATAATGCCTTGCGGCGAGCGTCCCCGGTCTCTCGGAGTAGTAGAACATATAGGCGTAGTCGAACCCGACCTTACGGAACAGTTCAAGTGTCTGCTGATGGTCCTCCTCTGTCTCGGAGCAGAACCCGGCGATCACGTCCGTGGTGATTCCGCAGCCCGGCAGAACCTCCCGGATCATCGCCACACGCTCAAGATACCACTCGGCGGTGTAGCGTCTCCTCATCTTCTCCAAAAGCCTGTCGCTGCCCGACTGGACCGGCAGATGAATATGATTGCAGATGTTGTCGTACCTTGCCATCGTCTCGATCAACTCGTCACTGATGTCCTTGGGATGATTGGTGGCGAAACGCACTCTCAGCTCAGGGCTGATCCGGGCGACCATCTCCAACAGTTCCGGAAAGTCACATCCTTTCCCCTCCGCCGGTTTCCAGTTGTAGGAATCCACGTTCTGACCGAGCAGGGTGACTTCCTTGTACCCTTTGCTGAAAACGTCACGGGCCTCATCCACAATGGTTTGAGGATCTCGGCTTCTTTCCGCGCCCCTGGTGTAAGGAACCACGCAATACGAGCAGACATTGTTGCATCCCCTCATGATCGAGATGAACGCTGAGACCCCGTTCCTGTCTGTCCTGACCGGCACGATGTCGGCGTAAGTCTCTTCGTGTGAGAGCATCACGTTGATCTGCGGCTTGTCCGGCGCGATGTCCCGGAGCAGCGTCGGAAGCGTCCTGTAGGAGTCCGGACCGGCGACAAGGTCCACTTTGTGCGTGTCCAACAGCTTGTCTTTCAGCCTTTCGGCCATGCATCCGACAATCCCCACCACGACGCCGGATCTTTTTTCCTTCTGTTTGTGGAACACCTCGATGCGCCCCCATATCCTTTGCTCGGCGTTGTCCCTGACCGAGCACGTGTTCGCGAGAATCACGTCCGCGTCGTCCATTGACTCAGTCCGTTCATACCCCTCTTTCCCGAGAATCGAGAAAATCACCTCCGAATCGCCGACATTCATCTGGCAACCGTAAGTCTCTATGTAAATCTTCTTGCTCATTCGTAATGACTGTCTTGACGCAAAGATAGATAATTATCCTTGAATAATGACTTGATGACGTTCATCAAATCCATCGTGGCATGTTTTTTATGGAAGTATGGCTATTCTGGCAAATCCATTCGATAATGCTTATTATGGATTTTTCATTATCTTTGTGGAAACAGTGTTGACAAGATGAAGACATTCAAGAAAACAATATTCGGCATTCTCATCGTTTCGCTGGCCTGTGCCATCCTTTCCGGATGCTCCGGTCTGTCCAAGGTCAAAGACATAAAGGTGACCTCATGCGGCCTGGAGTCATATTCATTGAAAGGCCTGCGTTCGATAGACGCGGTGCTCGCGGTCGGGATTGACAATCCGACATTCGCGTTCAAGGTGATGGATGTCAGCGGGACAGTGAAGTACAACGGAGAGGATTTCGCGACCTACACGGCGGACACGATCAGCGTGGACAAGAAATGCTCGAAGGTCTATGACCTGCCTTGCACGGCGACCCTGAACGATGGCGTGAGCCTTATGAAACTGATGCAGATCGTGAAGAAGGGCAGTCTGGAGGGCTTCACCACGGATGTGACCGCGACCGTTAAACTCAAGAGCGGAGCGGGCACCACCTTGAAATTCAAGAATATCGACCTTAATCAAATGACTGAATAGATTTATGAATATTCCGGTTCGTAAAATCCTGGCGATCACATTGTTCCTTCTCGCCTCCGTGTCGACGGCCCTTGCCCAAGGCACAACCGAGAAGCGTGATTCCGTCATCTATCGGCAAAGCGCGGCGATGGACTCCACATTGGTGGGAAAGAATATATTCAACCTCCTTTCCGGTTATGGCGGAGGGGATTCAAAGGTGACCGTGCATCAGTCTCAGCGCATTCTGAACGCTTTCGAGTCACATGTGGCCGCTAATTCCTCAAGGACTTCCACCGGATTCAGAGTCCGGATATTCAATGACAACAAGCAGACTTCGAGGAATGATTCCGAAGCGGCTTTGGAGCGTTTCAAGGGGATGTTCCCCGGCGTTTCGGCCTATCGGACATATTCCAATCCTTTCTTCAGGGTGACAGTCGGGGATTTCCGCACCAAGTCCGAAGCCATGCGGCTTCTTCAGCAGGTCAAAGGGGATTTCCCGACCGCTTTCATAGTAAGGGAGACAATCGGTTATCCTGTGGTTAACCGGTTCCATTCCTACACAGTCGAGACCGTTAATCAGGAATAAACTATGCTCAAGCAAGGACTAGAACTCAAACAGACTCAGAAACTTTCCCCGCTTCAGATTCAGACGATCAAGCTCATCGAGCTGCCGATTCAGGAACTGGAGCAGAAGGTCAAGTCTGAGTTGGAGGACAATCCGGTGCTTGACGATTCTCCGGCTCCGGAAAAGAACGAGGACAATGATGAGCCTAAGGACATCTCCATCGATGAGATCGACGAGAACGATCCGATTCCCGCGTACAAGCTTCATGTGAACAACTATGGTAAGGACGAGCGTCCTCAGTACAACACGTTCTCTGTCAAGGAGAGTTTCACGCAGAGCCTGATGGAACAGCTTGGCTACCGGAATCTGTCAAAGCATGCGCATGATGTCGCTGCATTCATAATAGGAAGCCTTGACAGTGACGGCTATCTTCGCAGGGACATAGACAGCATAGTGGATGATCTTGCTTTCAGGGCGAACATCGAATCCAGCCCGGAGGAGGTCTTGAATATGTTGAAGGTGATTCAGGAGTTCGAGCCGGCAGGGGTAGGAGCAAGGGATCTGCGCGAGTGCCTGCTCCTTCAGCTGAGGGCTCAGAAGCAGACGAAGACTGTGCAGACCGCCGAGAGCATTCTCACTGACTATTTCGCGGAGTTCTCAAACAGGCATTTCCAGAAGATCATCACGAAACTTGGACTGAGCGAGGAGGAGATGAAGGCCGTCATGGCTAAGATCGTCAAGCTGAACCCGGCTCCGGGAGGCCAGATTGATGATTCCTACAACGATCAGGCTCAGCAGATTGTGCCGGATTTCGTGCTGGACATTGTGGACGGAGAGTTGAAACTGTCGATGCCTCGTTTCAATATTCCTGAAATCCGTGTGAATCGCAAGTACGCTGAGCTTCTTGTCGAGGCTCAGGGGTCTTCGGACAGGCAGAAGAAGGAGGCGGCCACGTTTGTGAAGCAGAAGCTGGATTCGGCAAAGTGGTTTGTGGAGGCTCTCAAGCAGCGCTACAACACGTTGGAGAGCACGATGAAGGCCATCATCGAGTACCAGCATGACTATTTCATGGACGGGGACGAGTCTCATCTCAAGCCGATGGTCCTGAAGGATATAGCAGAGAGGACCGGCTTTGACATCTCGACGATCTCAAGGGTTGTGAACAGCAAGTACATCGAGACACATTTCGGAATCTATCCGTTGAAGTATTTCTTTTCGGAGGGGCTTGAGAACCAGGATGGCGAGGAGGTGTCCACTCGTGAGTTGAAGAAGGCTTTGCGGGAGTGTGTGGATGCTGAGGACAAGCGTAAGCCTCTGACAGATGATCAGTTGGTGGCCGAGATGAACAAGCGTGGCTATAAGGTCGCTCGCCGCACGATCGCCAAGTACCGTGACCAGCTTGACATTCCTAAGGCTCGGCTCAGAAAGGAACTGTAATTGTAACTGAATATGTCGCCGTGGTCGCTGAGCCCGTCGAAGTGACCGGCAAGGATTTAGGTCAGGCCGCGTCAGACAAAAAAGATTCCGCAACCTACGCTTCGCGCCCTATCCGGGTGAATGGTTGCGGAATCTTTTTTCGTCTGACGCTCTTCGCACAGGACCTTCTCCCCATAGTATTGAAAGAACTTTAGTGGACTACGGAGCGTAGCGACGCAAGGGGTTTGGGGAGACCGCTCCCCAATGCCCCACCGGGGCTGTCCCGAAGGGACTGGGGGTGAAAGGAAAGCGCACGCAGTGCGTAGCGACGCAAGGGGTTTGGGGAGACCGCTCCCCAATGCCCCACCGGGGCTG
>OIEN01000293.1_pt1 | contig 34200 bp, 35 predicted proteins | sample 1581741 | NCBI WGS metagenome assembly OIEN01 (sample SAMN01760944, study PRJEB22395) | human gut metagenome | reverse complement strand
TATATATATATATATATATATATATATATTGTTTTTTCTAGTCTAAAAACTGCCAAGTTACTCAATTAATCATTCATTCCTGCAGCAGTATTTGCATTATCTATAATTTCTCCCGCTAATCCATCAGTATTTTTATTAGCATTAGTGGCCATTCCTATTACTATACTAGCTATAGTTGTTGCTGCAAACACAATAAATGCACCAATTAAATAATTGACAATCGCCGTTTTCATATTTGCTTTAGCATCTGCTGCACCAGTTATATATTTAATACCTATATACACAACCATTCCAAGCGCTATTGCATATCCAAACCATAGTAAAGCACTTGTTATATCCCAGGCTTTTTCAACTAGTTTGTCTTCTCCGGTAGTCTCCTTACCGTTACTCGCAAAAACCACACCTGTGCAAAATATTAGCAATGAAATTAACACACACATCACCTTTTTCGCTTTCATACTTATCTCCTCCCAATAATAAACTCACCTATCTATTTATATTATACCATAAAAGCACTTTAAAAGCCATACTTTGACATTAATTTATACGCATAAAAAAAAGCCTTGCACAAGGCAAGACTTCTTCGCAACATTAATTACCTTCAGCAACTGGTCCAGTAATTGAAAAGATCCAGTCAGCTATATTAACAGCAAATACAATTATAACCGCGCCTATTACATACTTAATAAGTGCATTTTTCAGGTCTGCTTTTTCATTTGCAGATGCCATAATATATTTAATACCAATATATACAAGCATACCAATCGCAATAGCATATCCAAACCATTTCATAACACCTATAACTGTGCCGGCTATACCAGCTGCTCCACTCGGTGCTGATGGTTTAGCAGTAATACCACTAAATGCAAACACTCCACCATACATTACAAATAGCATAGCAACAGCCATTAAAATACTCATAACCTTTTTCATATTTTCCCCTCCTTCTTTGACAAATAATATATTTTTTAATATTAAAGTCTCAACTAATTATAAAACATTATTTTTCTTTTTTCAACCATATTTTTACTTCATAACGAATATATTTTTTCATGATATTTTGAGCATTCAATTCACTATGCACTTTAGACACTCATCAGAGAAATTACTGCATTAGTTATCATTAACGAACCGACAATAATTAAACTACCAATAATAACCTTCACAAGCATCCCTTTCAAACTTGCTTTTTCATCAGCTGATGCGATTATATATTTAATACCTATAAACACTACCATTCCAATAGCACACGCATAACCAATCCACATCATGGCTCCAATTACTTTTGAAGTAGCACTTTCCAATTCTTTAGAGCCCCCCGGTAAAGCCGGCGTAAGATCCGAACGAATCACATCACTAGTAGCCAAAGAATCGCAAAGTAAAGAAAATAAAAATAACATTATTAAACTAACCGAAACCATTTTTAACAAAATTTTTTTCATATACTCACCTCTGTCGTCAAAAAATCCAACCAACAATCGTAACTGCACCCGTAACTAAGACTGCACCCAAAACATATTTCCACAGAACATTTTTTAAAGATGCTTTATCATCCGCTGAAGATGTCACGTATTTAATTCCAACAAACACCATAACTCCAATAGCAATTGCATAACCACACCATTGCATAGCTCCAATTATTCTCGAAGCTACAGTTTTTCCTTCTGCAGTCATATTCGGTGTTGGATTAATTCCAATTCCTGACAATGCGAAAACTTGTGAAAATAAGCTAAGAGTTAAGATTATCATTATTGCAAGTACAATACTTTTTTTCATACTACCACCTCTCTATTTTTTGACTCTAATAATCTAAGACATCCCCACCTATTTTAAACATATTAATAATCATAGGTCCAATCCATCCAGCACCAAAACACACAATAGTACCAACTATCCAAGGCAGAACTGCCGCTTTAGCATTACTTTTTTCTACTGCCGAAGATGTCATGTATAAAATACCTATATGTATAAGTTTAGCAACACAAACCGCTCCACCAAGTCCAAGTAAAACTTTTAGAATTTTTTTTAAAATTGAATTAACCGTATCCATACCACTTGATGCTAGTACTACACTAGTTGCACATACACACAAAACGAACACATTTATCAAAATATTTGTAATTAGATTAAATCTTTTATTTTTCATAAAACCAACTCCAAACTTAAGGCTTACATATTAATATTATTATAGCATATTAATTTACTCTATTCAACAAAAATTCACAAATTTTGGAGAAGGTGAGCCCCGAAAATACATATCGTTCGCCCCCCAAAAATAAGATATAAACATAAATATTATAATTTTATAGCACGAAAAATTACATTTCTTCTTGACAAACTATACTTTTCCGTTTATACTAAATGAGTACGAGATGGCGGAGTAGCTCAGATGGCTAGAGCGCCCGGTTCATACCCGGTAGGTCGTGAGTTCAATTCTCTCCTCCGCTACCATCAAAGCCGCTAAATGTAAATTTAGTGGCTTATTTTTTTGATAAATAATATCTTTCACATTTATGCTATTTATTGTTTTTGCGGGTATAGTTTAGTGGTAGAATACGGTGCTTCCGACCCCAAGGCGCGGGTTCGATTCCCGCTACCCGCTCCAATATGTTTTCCTTATTTTTCAATAGTTAGCATGGCACATATTTTCTGCTATATTAATCCTCTTGACTATGATATCAAATGATATATAATATATTTGCTTATGGAGTGGTGCCGAAGTGGTCATAACGGTGCTGACTCGAAATCAGTTGGTGGCATTTAGCTGCGCGTGGGTTCGAATCCCACCCACTCCGCCAAAAATCCCTGTATCAATCTTTTGGGGCTGATTCAGGGATTTTTATTTTATTATTTTTTAATTAAATCATAATATTTTTATTTATACAGCATAATTATCATTAAATTTTATTTGTTTTTTGTTCTATTCTTTATAAATTCCATTCCATCTTTTATAAATTCATTTTTCACTATATATGCCATGCCAAAATAAGTTATAACACCCAAGAGAACTGAAACAAAAATCAAAACAAATCTAGAAAAATCAAATTTCGATTTTAACAAATAAAGTACAATCGCCATTACACTAGCTGCACATATTGTTTTTAGACTTTCTATAAATGTAGTCTTATCAACAATTTCTGGACATTTTTTATTAATTCTCCACATCATAATCACAGCTGTTAATAAAGAAGTTATAGATGCTGCAAGTGGCAAACCTATATACCCAATCATGTTAACAAATATAATACTCAAAACAATATTTAAGACAATTGCTATTCCGCTAACTATCATAGGTGTCTTTGCGTCTTGCATAGCATAAAATGCTTTATTTAAAACTTCCATTATTCCGTATCCAATCATTCCTATTGCATAAAACATAAGTGCTGCAGCTGTTAAATCTGTAGAGTGTGCTGTAAACTCACCTCTCTCATATATGATTCCTATTATACTTGTACTTAAAAATCCTATACCAACCGCCATAGGAATAATGAAGAATATAGATATTTTCAAAGATTTATTTAACACTTTTACAAATTCATCTTTTTTACTATCAGCACTTAATTTTGAAAGCTCTGGGAATATTATATTTGAGAGTGTATATGAAAATACACCAGCAACAATTAAATATAAAGTATACGCGTATTCAATAGCCGAAACTGCCTCTCCACCTTCTAGTCCAGAAGCTAGTCTCAAATTTACAATATTATTAATTGGTTGTACCCAAGAACTAATTAAAATCGGCAAAGCAAGTTTAACTATCTTTTTTAAACCTTCGTCTTTAAAATCGACTTTAAAACTATATTTAAATCCTTTTTTTATCGCCGCCGGAAGTTGCACTATTATCTGTGTTCCCCATCCAATAAGCATAGCAACTGCAGCACCTTGAACTCCAAATTTATCATTAAATACAAGTAAATATAAAATAAGAATTCCGTTTGATACTACACTTATAATCGCTGGTATGTTAAATTCATCAAGCGATTGTAAAAAGCCAACAAAAACATAAGCAACAGCTGTAAAGAAAAGGACTGGAAATAATGTTCTGCTAAGTTCAACAGTAAGATTCATTGTTTCAACATCTAATTCTGGTGCAATCAACTTAACTATAGGTCCTGCAAAAATAGTTCCTAAAATTGAAAGCAACAAAGAGATTATAATTATTACATTTAAGAAATTATTTGCAAACGCAATTGCTTTTTCTTTTCCCTTCTTTTGTATATACTCATTAAAAACTGGTATAAACGTGGAAGATATTGCCGCTCCCAAAGTCAAATCCAAAAGTTGTAGTGGAATTCTGGAAGCAGTAAAAAAGGCGGTTGCCGCCGCCCCTGTACCATAGCAACTTGCAAAAACCATGTTCCTTACAAGTCCTAATATTTTCGCTAAAAACATAGCACTAAACATAAACGTAAACGTTTTAATTAAATTTTTTTTCATTACCACACCCCTAGCACCAATTTCATAATAACAACAAGTAGCACACCTGGCACTCCAAGTAATCCGATAATTCCTATAGTTATAGCATTAACAGCAAGCTTCATTCCGAGAATATTAAGCATTATAAAAAGAGCTCCACCTAATATTACATTTATTATTATCATCGACATTCTTTTAGCTGTTTTAAGCATTAAGTTTATTAAAACAAGGATGATAAAAATTGCAACTGCATATGCTGATATCGTCTCTATTCCCACTGTTAAAGCCTTCCTCTACTTCTAATCTTTAGTACATCTTCAACTTATATTCTATCACAAACATCTAACTGTGCAATATTTTTTTCTACACCTCGTATTCAAACTCCCAGTCAAATATTCTAACAATATCCCCTTCCATTATTCCCATTCTTCTAAGTTCGTTATCAATTCCCATTTTCTTAAGCATTAAATGGAAGTAACTTAAAGATTCATAATCAGAAAAATTAATTCTTCTCATAAGATTTTCTATATCTTTGCCTTCAATAACAAAAACCTTTCCATCTTTTTTAATCGTCCATCCGTCTTCTTCCTCAAGTGTATAATAGGCTGTTTTATCGATTTCTTCCAACTCTTCTTTTGGAATAGTTTTTAATATTTCTGAAATTCTTGTAAATAACTCTTTTAGTCCTTCGCCAGTTACAGCAGAAATTTTATAAATCTCATAGCCTTTTTCTTTTGCCACTTTTTCAAGTCTCTTAAAATTTTCCTCGTCTTGTAAAACATCTGCTTTATTTGCTGCAACCACTTGCAGTTTATTAGCAAGCTTTTCACTATAACCTTTTAATTCATTATTGATAGTTTTAAAATCTTCTACAGGATCTCTGCCTTCTGTACCAGCAACATCTACAACATGAAGTAAAATTCTAGTTCTTTCTACATGACGTAAAAACTTTAGGCCAAGCCCTACACCTTCACTAGCTCCCTCGATAAGTCCAGGGATATCTGCCATAACAAAGCTTTCACCATTATCTAGCTTAACAACACCAAGATTTGGCTCTATAGTAGTAAAGTGATAATCTGCTATTTTAGGAGTAGCAGTAGTCATTCTAGAAAGAAGTGTAGATTTTCCAACGTTTGGAAATCCTAAAAGACCAACATCTGCAATTAACTTTAACTCAAGTATTATAGTCTTTTCTATACCCGGCTCACCAGTTTCAGCAAAATTAGGAATTTGTCTAGTAGCTGTAGCAAAATGCACATTGCCTTTACCTCCATTTCCACCTTTTAATATACACTCAACCTGTCCAACTTCAGATAAATCCGCTATAACTTTGCCAGTAGCTTCATCTTTAACAACAGTTCCTTGTGGTACTTTTATATGAAGGTCTTCACCTTTTTTACCATTACATCTATTACCGCTTCCTGGTTCACCGTCTTTGGCAATATACTTTTTCTTATATTTAAAATCTATAAGAGTATTTAAGCCCGTATCAACTTCGAAAAACACACTTCCACCTTTTCCACCGTCGCCACCGTCTGGTCCGCCATTTGCTACATATTTTTCTCTTCTAAATGTGATAGCACCATTTCCGCCCTTTCCAGAAGCAATTACAATCTTTGCATAATCTATAAACATACTTAATTTTCCTCCAAACTTTCCATAAATCCTAGTTAGTATACCATAAAAAGGCTTAAAATACAACATCATTGGTTACATAAACATTATAACCATTGATTTCGTCAACAACCTTATAACTTTCCTTCACATAATTATCGATAATTTCAGATTCTTGATAAAATAAATCCTCTCTTTTTAAAAAAATAGTATTCCTCATTTTTTTCATAGTCTCAACAAGTCTATTTTCCCCATCATAACCAAGGTTTCCTTGAAATAATAAATCAAACTTGTTGTTATCATATCTTTCAAGTGGTATCATATATATTCCCGCATCTGGAGATAGTATATAAACTTTAAAACCTAGTGCCTCTTTATCCTTAATATATTCTGCTACTTCATTAATATCTTTTATTTGCTCGTCATTTAAGCCAATATATTTATACTTTTCTATGCTATTATTCATTTCATCATAATTCCAAGTACCCATGAAAAATCCTATAAATATAAATGTATATCCCAAAAACATAAAGAAAGGAATCCATGAAGCATTATTAATCTTTACTAACTTATTTTCAAAAAACAGGTTTATATAAAAGGAAAGTAACGGAATCGCAGCCACTAACATCAATGCACAATGATATGTATTTATAATTGGAACAATTATAAATAAAGTAGGAATCGTATAAAAAGTAATTACACTCATTTTTTCATACCCAGGCATACTCCTAGCTTTTTTCATAAAACATAAACATATACTAATACCTACAAATAACACAGAAATTAAAGTATAGTAATTAAAGAAACTTCCTGTTTTATTTTTGTGTCCAAATTCAAATACTGCAAATATACATTGATCTAAAAAAGACATTAGTGATTTATTTATTAAAAGCCAAGCCAAATATGGTATTGCAATCGTTAATATTCCAAGAATTTTTCTCAAAATGCTTCCTTTTATTTCACTTTTCTTTAAATAAAACGTTTTATATATATCATAAAGAAGTGAAAATATTATTGCAAGTCCACCTATCGTTTGCTTACTTGCCGCCGAAAGACCTAGCATCACTCCTATTAAATAATCATATATTTTTTTGCTTTTCTCTTGCTTTTTTAATTCAAAAATCATGGCAATAAAAATAAACCAAACAGTCATAATGTTATAGCTGTATAAAAATAAACCTAGAAATGAATAAGCAAACGTAAGTAAAATTATTAAACACCAATTCAATATTGAAGATTTGCTAATCTTTTTTAAAAGCTTGTACATTGCAACTGGAAAAACACCTCCAAGTACAGACATACAAATGTAATAAATAATTGCATTACTTCCAAAAACTCTCATAAAAACTTCTGATATCTGAAACATCAAAGGTGTTACTATCATATTTATATCCTTATATGGCATATAACCATTTACCATTTTTAAAGACATATTATATGTCCACAAACAATCTCCAGAAATTTCATTTTGAGCTAAATATGCTGTAAAGCATATTCCAAAGAAAGCTAGAAATATTATTATATATTCGCAAATTTCATTATAGTTGCATCTAATACTTTTTATTTTCATACTATTTCTCCTTAACGTGTTCAAATGATTTTTCAAGTACTTCTCTTACATGATCATCATCTAATGAATAATAAACTATCTTCCCTTCTTTTCTAGACTTAATAAGCTTTGCAACCTTCAAAGCCTTTAATTGGTGTGAAATTGCTGAACGTGTCATATTTAAAAGATACGACAAATCCGAAACACAAAACTCATCTAACTGCAAAGCCATAAGAAGTTGCAATCTTGTACTATCTCCCATAACCTTAAAAAAATCTGATAAATCACTTATTTCACCATACTCTGGCATTTTCTTTCTAGCTTTATTCACCAATTCAACATTTTGTGGCTCACAGTCACATCTATTTTCTATCATATACAAAACCTCACTATAAAAACCTAAACTTTTGCATAAATTATATCATATAAATTTCCACTAAGAAAAGGGGACGGAGGAAATTTCTCATTTTTAAGAAAAGGGGACGGAGGAAATTTCTCATTTTTGTAAGAAAAAGGGACGGAGGAAATTTCTCATTTTTGAGAAAAAGGGACACTCCTCTCAAAATTTAAAGAGATATTATTTCATTTATTTTATATAAAAGTATTGACAGTTGAATATGTGCTCAACTATAATTGAATTAACAGTTGAATGTTTGTTCAACCATTCAAAAGGGAGGCATAGTTTATGAAAGAAGTTTTAGAGAATCCTATTTTTAAATTAATATTAAGTCTTATTCTTATGCTTGCTGGTATACTTTTGCCAATAAGTAACACTTTTAAGTTAGTTTTATATCTTTTATCTTATGTCGTTATTGGATATAAAGTAATTATAGCTGCTATTTCAAATATATTTCATGGCGAATTTTTAGATGAAAACTTTTTAATGATGATTGGTAGCTTAGGAGCTATCATTACTGGTGAATATTCAGAAGCAATAGCTGTTATGTGGCTTTATGAAGTTGGTGAAATGTTTCAAGACTATGCTACTGAAAAATCAAAAAAATCAATATCTAGTTTAATGGATTTAAAACCAGACTATGCAAACATTGTGAAAGATGGAAAACTTCAAAAAGTAAAACCAGAGGAAGTTAAAATTTCAGACGTTATAGTTGTAAAACCTGGCGAAAAAATACCTCTTGATGGAATTGTAGTTGAAGGTTCCAGCCAAATAGACACATCTTCACTAACTGGTGAATCTGCACCTATAAGTGTAAAAGAAAATTCGCCTGTACTTAGTGGTACAATAAATAAAGCTAGTCCTTTGAGTATAAAAGTAACAAAAGAATTTAAAGAATCTACTGTTTCTAAGATATTAGAACTTATCGAAAACGCTAGTAGCAAAAAAACAAAATCTGAAAACTTTATAACAAAATTTGCAAAAGTTTATACTCCAGTAATTGTTGGATTAGCTCTACTACTTGCTTTCGTTCCACCAATGTTTTTAGGGGCTGATAAACTTTTAGAATACATTTATAGAGCATGTTCTTTCTTAGTAATTTCTTGTCCTTGCGCTTTAGTAATATCTGTTCCTCTTGGATTCTTTAGTGGAATCGGCAGTGCTTCAAAACAAGGTGTACTTATAAAAGGTAGCAGCTATCTAGAAGCTCTATCAAAAGTTGATACAATATTTTTTGATAAAACAGGAACTCTTACAAAAGGAAATTTCGAAGTAACAAAACTTGTTCCTAATAATATTTCAGAGGACGAATTACTTAAAAATGCTGCTCTTTGCGAAGTTTATTCAGACCATCCAATAGCTATGTCAATTAAAAGAGCTTATGCTAAAGAGCTTGATAATTCTAGAGTTTCAGAAGTTAATGAAATCTCTGGTCGAGGTGTTTCTTGCATTGTAAACGGAAAACACATTTATGCTGGTAATGAAGAACTTATGAAAGACTTAAACATCTCGTATACGGCTGCGGACGATATTGGTACTCTCGTATATGTAGCAATCGATAATAATTTTGCTGGATATATTGTTATAGCAGACGAAATAAAAGAAAATACAAAAAATACAATTAAAAAACTAAAAAATTCTTGTAACGTATCAAAAATTTCAATGCTAACAGGCGATAACGAGAAGATCGCAAAAAGTGTTGCAACGACATTAGAAGTAGATGAATATACAGCCAAAATGTTACCTACAGATAAAGTTGAAAAGATAGAAAATGCTTTGAAAAATAAAACTCCAAATAATCTAATTGTCTTTGTTGGTGATGGAATAAATGATGCTCCTTCACTAATGCGTGCAGATATAGGTATTGCAATGGGTAAAAATGGTTTAGATGCCGCTATTGAAGCCGCAGATATCGTAATTATGGATGATGATATTTCAAAAATAATAACTGCTATCAAGATTTCTAAAAAAACAATTAGAATTGTAAAAGAAAACATCGTAATTGCTTTACTTGTAAAACTAATTGTTCTAATCCTTGGAAGCCTTGGTCTTGCTTCAATGTGGGCAGCAGTATTCGCAGATGTTGGTGTATCTGTGTTAGCTATTTTAAACTCAATGAGATGTGGAAGATTAAAATCATAAAAAGTCAAATGGGGACTGAAAACCAAAACTGTTTTCAGTCCCCATTTTCTTATTTTATTTCATCCATAGCTATTTTTAAAGGTGCGACTTTTAAAATCGCACCTTTTATTTTAATATTATTTTTCGATAGGTTGAATAGAAACTTGTTTCTTTTCTTTACCTTTTCTCTCGAATCTAACGATACCGTCAGCTTTGGCATAAAGTGTATCATCGCTGCCCTTTCCAACGTTTGTACCTGGATGAATTTTTGTTCCTCTTTGTCTTACTAGAATATTTCCAGCTAAAACAAATTGTCCATCAGCTCTTTTAGTACCAAGTCTCTTTGACTCACTATCACGTCCGTTTTTGGTACTACCCATACCTTTTTTATGTGCCATGTTTCTCTCCCCTTTCAGTTTGGAATTCTATTAGCATTTTCTTAAATCCTAATTAATTATTCGGCAGCTTCTGTTTCTGTTGCAGCTGCTTTCTTTGAACTAGCTCTTTGGCTAATCTTTTCAATTTTAATCTTTGTATATGGTTGTCTATGACCTTGAGTTTTTCTCTCATTTTTCTTAGCCTTGTATTTATAAACAAGAATCTTTTTAGCTTTTCCGTGTTCTAAAACTGTAGCTTCTACTTTTGCGCTTTTAACAGTTGGTGTTCCAACTTTAACTTTATCACCATCAGAAAGTAATAATACTTTGTCAAAAGTAACTTTTTCGCCTTCGTTTACGTCTAGTTTTTCAACGAAAACAACATCGCCTTCGCTAACTTTGTATTGTTTACCACATGCCTCGATTACTGCGTACATATCGAGCACCTCCTTCATATAAAACTCGCTAATCTCTTCTTTTTAGGTAGCTATGTAATAGCATTTATAACCATAATTAGGCGGATTACACGACTAACATTATAATATGGCTCCCAAGTTTTGTCAACCATTTTTTGAATTTAAATTTTATGCTTGACAAGTTGTTTTTTATGTGGTACTAATTTTGTTACAAGCTTTTTGAAAGCGATTTTTTCTTGTGGGATTCCCACAAATATTTCCAGTTTTTTAGGAGGTTTTAATGTTAATAGGTATTAAAAGTATGTCTTTGCATGGTGTAGAAGGCTATCTTGTTGATGTGCAGGTTGATGTAAGTAGTGGAATGCCTACTTGGGAAGTCGTTGGTTTGCCTGATACAAGTGTCCGCGAATCAAAAGAACGTGTCCGTGCTGCCATTAAAAATTCTGGCTATTATTTAGCAAGTCGTAAGATAGTGATAAATCTAGCACCCGCCTATACGAAAAAAGAAGGCTCATTCTTTGATTTGCCGATTGCAGTTGGAATTTTAAACGATATAGAAGTTATTAAATGCTCAAATATAGACGAATATTTATTTATCGGAGAATTATCTTTAGATGGCAAGTTAAACAAAATAAATGGAATTCTTCCTATGTGCATAGAAGCACGCAATCTTGGAATTAAAAATGTCATTATTCCTTACGAAAATCGTCTTGAGGCGGGAATTGTTGAAGAGATTAATATTATTCCAGCTAAAGATTTAGCTAGTGTAGTAAGTCATTTAAATGGCTCACAGACTATCCCAAATTTTACAACATCTAAAGATGAAATTCTTTTAAGTTCTAATAAATCAAACGTAGATTTTTCAGAAGTAAAAGGGCAAGAAAATGTTAAAAGAGCTTTAGAAATTGCAGCTGCTGGAGGTCATAACTGTTTGCTAATTGGTAGCCCTGGCTCTGGAAAAACTATGCTCTCTAGAAGATTACCCACTATTCTTCCCGACTTAACTTTTGAAGAAGCTCTTGAAATAAGCAAGATTCATAGTATCGCTGGTACATTGCCTAGCGAGAACTCGCTTATAAATGTGCGACCTTTTCGTGCACCACATCACACCGTTAGCGCCACAGCACTTACTGGTGGAGGCAGAATTCCAAAGCCTCGGCGAAATAAGTCTCGCCCATCATGGAGTACTTTTCTTAGATGAACTTCCAGAATTTAATCGTAGTGCCTTAGAATCATTGAGGACTCCTCTCGAAGATAGAATGGTAACAATTAGTAGAGCAAACTGTACCCTATCATATCCTAGTAACTTCATGCTAATTGCTAGCATGAACCCTTGTCCATGTGGATATTACGGTTCGAAAGATAAGGAATGTTCTTGTTCTGAGACTGCTATAGAAAAATATATAAATAAAATTAGTGGTCCACTTTTAGATCGTATTGATATTCATATCGAAGTACCAGAAGTGAAATACGAAAATCTAGAAAACACTTCTCCTTCTGAAAGTTCTGCCGAAATAAAAAAACGTGTAAACAATGCAAGAGAAATCCAAAGAAAACGTTATCTAAATCATAATATTTTTTCAAATTCAGAACTATCCCCAAACTTATTAGATGAATATTGTAAGCTAGACACTCAATCAAAAGAATTAATGAAAAAAGCTTTTGATAAACTAGGTCTAAGTGCCAGAGCTTACGGGAAAATTTTAAAAGTTGCTAGAACAATTGCCGATTTAGATTCTTCTGAAAACATTCAAAAAATTCACATTGCCGAAGCCATTCAATATCGTTCACTTGACAGAAAATACTGGAAATAAAAGCACAAATTGATGGTATCCTTTCTTGCCTTGCAGAAGAAAGATAAATTTTTAATATAACTAAAACACAATATTTGATTATATTCTAAAATTTAAAACTATTATTTGTTCAATTTCATTTGAATAAATAATATTACCATTTACATTATTAAGCAAATTTATAAAATGGTATGAATTTTGAAACGAAAGGAGTAAATTAACATGAGTAAACACGAAAATAAAATTAAAGGAAATTTGGGCGAAAACATTGCCTGCGAATACTTAGAAAAAAACGGATATAGAATAATAACTCGTAATTTCAATTGCTTTTACGGTGAAATAGATATCATCGCAATAAAAAATTCAGAATTGATTTTTATTGAAGTAAAAACAAGATGCCAAAATGAATATGGACAACCAATTGAAGCTATAAATTTCGAAAAACTAAAACATTTATATAATTCAGCATCTTATTTTATGCATAAACAACACCTATCAAACGTTAATGTAAGGTTTGATGCTATTGAAGTCGTAGTGTTTGGTAGTCATGATTATAAAATTAAACATACCCAAAATATAATAACCGAGAATCCAAATATGAGATAATATGAGAATTACTTATAATTCTTAATAATTAGGTACCCAAACCTAAAATTCAATACCTCATTTAATACTAACACAAATGTAAATTCTATAATTCTTACATATAAATTATATTAAATATAAAAATCAAGAAAGGAGTCGTATGACTATATAAATTATTAGATATGTCATACATACAAAAATATGAAAGATATACAATTAATTTCAAAACTTTGTAGCAAATATCCAAAAAAATTATTATCATTGGAAAATTCACCAGACGTGATCTACGCAGTTGGAAACCTAAATCTTTTAGATACATTTTCGCTCGCTGTTGTTGGTTCAAGAGCTTGTACTATGGAAGCAAAAGCTTTAACAGAGAAACTTGTAAAAGAACTTGCAACCTTAGGAATAACCATTATAAGTGGCATGGCAAACGGCATCGACAGTTTAGCACACGAAACAGCACTAAACTGTGGTGGAAATACGATTGCAATACTCGGCTCTGGATTTGATGTAGCAAAAGGTAAAAAAATATTCAAAAAAATTTTAGACGGTGATGGTCTAATCTTATCCGAATATTCTCCAAAAGTCCCCGCACTTAAATACCACTTTCCTCAAAGAAATTCACTTATATCGGGTCTTTCAGACGGAGTAATAATTACAGAAGCAAGAAAAAATAGCGGAACTTTGCTAACAGCTCAACATGCCTTAAATCAACATAAGCCTCTATTTACTTTTCCTTGGAACATAGATAACGAAAACTACTATGGCAACAACCTCATATTAACAAAAGGTGCAAGAGGAATTTTATCTTACAAAGATATTATAGATTTTTACCCTAAACTTAACTTGCCAACATTAGAAAAAATATCACAAAAAACCATCCCAGAAGAATATAAAAACATTTATAAAACATTAAAAAATACGCCAATACCACTTGAGGTATTAGCGCAAAAAACTAATATTCCACTTAGGAATTTACAATCAACATTAACCTTTATGGAATTAGATGGTTATATAAAAAAGATGCCTAATAATTCTTATATAAAAATATAATAAATTAAGCAAATTTTATATTAGTTACCAAATCCGGCTTCATATTTACTAACCCAAATACCAGTTAGTTCAAGTTGTTCTGTGCCATTATTAACTTTAAAAGCATCTGGACATGTATAAGTTTTTCCATTTGCACTAGTTGTATCTTTTATAAGATTACTAAAAATAATCTCTGACCCGGTCTCACCTATACTACTTGTAGTATATCTAGGAATCCAAACGTAAGCACTTCCTTCTGTTAAAACCTTTTTCCCAACAATTTCGCTAAGTGACGCACTTTTAACAGCTGTGTTGTCATAGCCATCAAGTGTAAGTTCATCTAAAAGCATGACATTTGCCCAAGCTTTTTGGTCTTTTGAATAATCATACCAACCATCATCGTCAGCACTTGTCACAACCCAATCACTACCTTGTAATTTAACAGGAATCATCCCTTTACTAAGTACAGGCTTATTTACTTTTTTGTTTTCATCATATTCTGTATTAGACAATACCGTCGTACCTCCTCCAACATCTTTTTTCAAATCATTTAATGAGTGATATAAAACACCTTTGTACATAACACCTTCAACTGAGATGACCAAACCGCTATCATAATTAACTAAAAATTTTCCAGTTGTATTTTCCATTCCAAGTGCACTAAATTCGCTACGTTCATCTACTAAATACCAACCGTCATCACTAGAATATGTTTTTTGCTGGTCTCCTTTTCCTACCGTTACCGGTGTAAATTCACTCTTTCCTATATAAGGGTAATACATAGGATTTAACTTATGTACTAAATTTCTACTAGCGACCGCATCAATCAGTTCATAAGCATCGTATAAAACTTGCGTCTCTGTAGCTTTTTCTATATTTTTAGTCAATCCATAATAAATAGTTATTGAAGCAATTATAATAATAACTATAATCGCTATTATAAGGCTCATTATTGATATTCCTTTATTATTTCTCATAATACCCCTCCGTACTTCATCTTTTGTCTTAAGCACATTCTACTACAAAAACAATAAAAAATCAACTTACACTTCTAGGTAATTATACTTTTCCTTTAGCTTATCTAAAATATTCTTTTCTCTATCAGAACAAGTCATGATAATAATTTGTTTATTTAACTTCAATAAAGTGTTTAAAGTGTTTTCTAATCTTTCATCATCATAATAAGCAAAACTTTCATCTAAAATTATAGGCAAATCTCCAAATTTTTTTGAGATACCCATTCTAAAACCGAGGTACATTTGATCAATCGTACCCATACTAAGTTTTGAAATTGGAACAAGTTCACCAACAGAATTTTCAACTAACATTCCTTCGTCGTTATTGTATATAACATCATTATATTTTCCATCCGTTGTCTTTCCGACCATTGATTTAATACTCTTTTCCATCTCTGGAATGACTTCTAGTTTAAGCTCTTCATAAGCTTCATCTAATTTTTGAATAGCTATATTAATCACCTTCGACTTAACTATTAGCTCTTCTTTTTTCTCAGTTAGGTCAGCTAACTGTTCTTCCAAATCAACTAGCTTATCTATATTTTCTTTTAGACTATTTTCTTCAATGTTAATTTTATGTATTTCCAAAATCAAATCATTCTTCTTCTTTTCGTATCCAGAAAGAAGATTTTTTAATTCTGGTGCACGTCTTTCAGCAAAAGACTGTTTGATTCCTTTTTGAACTAACTTTTCTAATTCCTTCTTTTCTTTTTTATTAAGTTCTTCTTTTATAACTGCCAACTCTGGCAATTCGTTTGTGTTTAAATTTATCGTATTAGTTTTCTTCAAAATTACAATGCCAGAAATTGCAAGTGCTAATTCTGCCAAACACCAAACATAATGATTAAAATAAACAAGTGCCACACTTGCAATTATAGTAGCAAATAAAATAAGACCTATATATAATTTTAATTTTGCTCTGCTTTTAGCTTCTTTTTCTTCTTTTTCTTTTTCTCTAATCTTAAGTGTCAAATCATACGTTCTTTCTTTATCCTCTAAAAGAGAAGTATATTTTTCACGTATTTCTAAAACCTTATTTATTTGTGCAATGTCGTCATCAGTATTTTTTATTTGATCTTCAAATTTTTTTAGATTATTTTCCAATTCGACTTTTCTTTCTCTGTTTCTAAGAAGTTTTTGTTTGCTTTGTTCTTTATCATTAATTTCTTTATTTACTAAATTAATAGGTTTATTTCTAGTTCTGTCTGTGCCAATTTCATCTAAATATTTCTTTTGAAGTTTTGCTTTTATCTTTTCAAAAGAAACACCTTCTTGTCCACTTTGTATCATATTAGTTAGCTTTTGAATTATACTTTTTTGAGATTGTAATTCTATAGAAGTGCCACCTTGCATAATCAAAATTGTATTTTCAAAAGTCTCTTCATCTATTCCAAAATAACTACTTCCAACTTCTGCACCTCTTGATTTATCTTTGTTAAATTCAGAAGTAATATCATTTCCATCACTATCATAAACCTTACAATTGTTTCTGTTAAAGTCTCTAAAAACAGTATATGTTTTTCCGTCATTTTCAAATTCTAGTTTTCCACTAAAATCAATATCTCGCCAAGGCTTATATCTTTCAAATTCAGAGTATTCATTACCTGCTTTATTTCTATTAACCCCGTAAAAAATACCTTTAATAAAACCCGCAAGTGTTGATTTGCCAGTTTCGTTTTTTCCATACAAAATATTTGTATTATCATCTAATTCTAACGATTTGTTTTCAAGATTTCCAAAACCATTAATCTGCATCTTCTTTATCTTCAAATTCTATCACCCCTATTTCATCATTTGATAAATCATATCAATAATTTTATACATCTCCGTTTTTTCATTATCATTCATCTTTTCCATTTCATCTAGTATCTTTTTGGTAAAAACACCTTTTAGATTTTCTTCTTCTTTAATCGCTTCAAAATTATATGGAATATTTGTTTCATCTCTGATATCACAAATATTTTTGCCAAGAGAATTTAAAGCCTCCATTAATTCATCCATATTGAAATTTCTTGCACCTTTAAAAATCAATCTATAATAACTCTCATCATCCAGATCAAGAGCATCAATAACATCTTGAAATGTATTATACTTAGATAAATCAAATTCAATTCGTTTAAACTCTTTCGCTTCAGTATCAACAAACTCAATCTTACATTCATCTTTTGTTATCTCGCCTTTTACAAATCCGTGCTTTCCCATCTCGTCAAAGCCGCAAGAAACTAGGCTTCCTGGATATATAATTCTAGAGTCGTCAACTTTCTTATCATGAATATGACCAAGAGCCACATAATCAAATTTCTTTAAATCCCTTTCTTTTACATCATTATACTTATGCATAGCACCGTTTAATGTACCGTGTGTAATCAAAATATTAATCCTATTTTCATCTTCGATTTTTATATCTTTTATTGTAGCTTCATTATCCATCTCATAATCTTCAAAACCAACTCCATAAATATCTGCATCTTCTAAACTAATCATTCCGTATTCGCTTTTGAAAATAGTTACATTTTCCGGCCATTCAAAAATCTCATAAGGAGAATCTTTGATAAACGGATCATGATTTCCAGGAGTAATAAAAATGCTAACATCTGGAATTAATTGAAGATTCGAAATAATATATTCGATAGTTCCTCTCTCAACAAAATTCTGTTCAAACAAATCACCCGCTATAAAAAGCGCATCAACTTTTTCTTTCTTAGCAAGTTGAATAACATCCCTAAAAGCTTTCTTTTGTTCAATTCTTCTTTTTTTGATATACTCCCTGTTTCCCTTTAAAGAAATCATTGGCATATCAAAATGTACATCTGCGATATGTATAAACTTCATCTTTTCCTCCAATTCTTAAAACATACCTAAACGTAAATATTTCTAACACAAGGCAAAATGTCATCCTAAACATAAGTCCAAGATACAACTTGCCACTTAGCTTAAAATGACATTTTATTCTTAATTATTATTTTCTTTTTTAGACCCATAAAGTTCCATAAATTTCTTATCTAATTCGGCATACAAATCATAGTCGATTTCATTTGTGCCACCTGCATTAGTAGTTTGAGAGGTTGTGCTTGTTGAATTGCTACTAGCAGTAGCTGATGTATATGGTGTAATCTTTGTTGTATCATCTGATGCATCATTTTGTGCATTATTAGTTTTACCACCAGGTCCAAATGCATCAACATCTACATCATTTACTCTACTATTAGCAAAGTCTGCAAAAACATCATCAGAGTTTATAATTTCATAAGGATTTGTAACAACAAATTTTCCTCTCTTAGGTTCTGCAATATCTCTGTGATTTATCTCAACTTGTCTTGCAAGTTTTGCAAGAGGATGAGGTCCAGGGCATCCCTTCTTATCATAATACCAAAACTTTTGAGCCTTTATAGGTTTCATAGCCTGTACTAAAATTATACACTCATTTTCACTCATTTTTCTAAGCTCATCTGGTGTCATCAAAGCTCTACCCATTGCTTGGTCAGAATAACTTCTACCACTAAAGTGAGAATCTTTATCTGTACTCTTTGAAATATTATCTCTAGTAATAGTCTTTTCACCTAACTGTTTAGAGAAAGTTTCCAAAGTTTTTTGTGCGTTAGTTCCTAAGAACAAGTGAGTACTACAGTTAGACATAATGTTTTCTGTAACTTTTTCATCATATATAGCAATCAACTGGTCAATACTCTGCAAAATAATACTAATATTAATTCTATAAGATCTACAAGTACTAAGTATTTGCTCAAATCTTGGAATTCTTCCTATGTTTGCAAACTCATCTAGTATCAAAAATAGTGGTGTTGGAAGTTTACCACCTTTAGTATCTGCATACTCATAAAGTCTATCAAACATCTGTGAAAAGAAGATATTCATAAGAAAGTTATATGTATCATTCGTCGCCGGTGTTATAAAGTAAAGTACTGATTTTCTATTTACTAAATCTTCAAATTCAATAGTGTTTGTACTTGTTAAAGCAACAATTTCTTTTGAGTCAAATGCTTCTAGTTTAGCTGCAAGTGAAACCAAGATGTTTGAGAAAGTTTTTTCACTACCAAGCCTTATTGTTTCAAAAGCTTTCCTAGCTGGACTTTCAAAAGGTAATGCCATAAATAAATTTCTTAAATCTTCACCTTCGTTTTCACCACCTAGTCTAACTAAAGCAAGACAACTTGCAAGCGACCATTCTTCTTGTGGTCTGTTAAACATTATGTAATAAATTACTGCTTTCAAAAGGGCCTCTGAAGTTTGATCCCAGAAAGGGTCGTTTGACTTAGAATCTCCTCCTTCTTTTTTAGAAATGATTTTTACAATTGTATCAACGTCCAAAGTTCCACGAATATGTGAAAGTGGATTATATCCATCACTACATTTTGGTTCAGCAAGATTTATGACGTGCACTTCATAACCTTTTTCTTTAAAAATTCCAGCTGTTCTATCATAAAGCTCACCTTTAGGGTCTGTAAATACATAAGAACCTAGCATTTGCATCGCATTTGGGATAGCAAAAGAAGCTGATTTACCAGAACCAGATCCACCAATAACTAAGATGTTACCATTTTTACCAGGTGGTGGTGTTGGTATAACCGGCAAATATTTTCTATATCCAAGTATCATACCTTCTTTTGGACTAAGAACATTATATGCTTCACTATCTTTGCACCAATCGGCTGAACCATACTCTATATTTTCGTACTCTTTTTGGTTTAACAATTTATAAATCATAAAAATTGCAAACAATAAATAAGCTATTCCTACGTTTCTAAAACACATACCAAAATAACCTATATTTTCGTCTGAAAAAGAAACCCCTATATTGTTAAAAACATCTGTAGATTTCGCCACAAAAACATTAAACTGTGAATCCCCACTTGAATCTCCCTTTGTTACTTCGTAATTTGCTCTTGTCCAACCTGAAGCTAGAAATGTACATATGAGCACTCCTAAAATAAGCAGTATAACAATTGGAGCCTTGCATTTATCCCAGAAACTTTTCAAAAAGAATTCCTCCTTTTGTATAAAACGTTTATTTTCTTTCTAACTATCTTTCAACTTCAACGTTTTTATCTTTTTGCAAATCTTCATTTGTGATAATTACATTATCTATCACTCTAACATCCCTTTCTGCTTCTTCAAAAGAAATTCCAGCCACTTTTAAAACTCCCGTTCTTTCTTTTTCAAAAATAGCAGTAACAATCATATTGTCATTAACATTATTAAGAGCTTTGTTCCAGCCTACAAACTCTTCATTTGGCTTTTGAGGAGTATCTCCAGCATAAACAGCTGTACCTCCTGCAGGCACCATAACTTTATAAAGCTCTTTGCCATCATAATTTAAAAATATAACTAAATACTCCATCTAAAAATCCTCCTAATCTTCTGTAACCTGAAGTGCTATATAAGACTTTTTGGGTAAAAGCTTAACTCTTGCTCTTACCATGTTTGATTCCTCATCATAATATAACATTGGTTTCACTTCATCTGCAATCGCCGGATCTATAATAGAAACAGGTCTTTTAAAGTTTGGTGTATATTTTATATCATCATAATTACTTTCCGTTTCACTATACAAAGTAGTATATCTTATCTTTCCAGAATTTTTTGAAACCAATAATTTTCCTTCTCTTAAAATAGCCATATTAAGTCTAGCTTTGCCATCACCAAGTGTAACAAGTACAATGTCAATATCACCACTAATGGTAAGATCGTTTACAAAGAAAGTGCGTTTCATACCATTTTCAAGTTGTTGAACTGCACAGTCAAGCTTTTGAAGAGTTCTATATCTAGAACCATCTTCAGCAGCATTTATCATAAATGCCAATGTACTCGTCTCACTAGAATCTAGTATTGAAAACTTTCTAACTCCTTCTAGTTCCATAAAAACTACTCCTTTTCTTTAGTTATATTTTCTAATCTACCTTGCTTTAAAATTAGAAACAGCTTCTAATTTTTCAAATAACAATTTTTCAGTATCAGTTAACTCTTTAGGGACCATTATTTGAATATTTAAAAGCAAATCTCCTCTTCCATAAGTAGATGTATTCCAAAAACCGCTATTAGCAATTCTAAGTATTTCTCCCGACTCAGTGCCAGCCGGAACATTTACTAAAATAGAAGAATCAATATTTTCTATTTTAACTTCTGTACCCAAAGCCGCCTCCCAAGGAGAAAGCTTAAGATTCATACACAAATCAAAACCTTTAACTTCAAAAAAATCGTTTTTCATAATTTCAATTTTAATATATAAGTCTCCAGGCTCTCCACCGTTTTTGCCAGGTTTTCCTTGCTTTGCAAGTCTAACTTTCTCACCAGTTCGTATTCCTTTAGGAATTTTTACTGATATGTTTTTTATGTCGCCAGTAACAGTCCTAAAAGCTAACTTCTTTTCCGTGCCAAAAAAAGCCTCTTCCAAAGTAATATCGATTTTAGACTCTAAATCTTCACCAGTAATCGGTATAGATTTATTTTTGTTTTCAAAATTACTTTGCTCCTTTTTTCCAAAAACCATTCCAATCATGTCAGACATTCCATCAAAATTTATTTTTTCTTTCGTGTCTTCTATTGTGTCTTTAACCCTGTATATATTATGAATCCTATCGTATTTCTTTTTAGAAACTTCATTTCCTAAAACCTGATAAGCCTCATTTACAAGTTTAAATTTTTCACTTGCAACTTCATCTCCTGGATTAATGTCTGGATGGTACTTTTTTGCCAAACGTCTATAAGCATTTTTTATCTCTTCATCACTTACACGATCACTTTTTAATTCTAAAACTTTATAATAATTTTTATACTTCAACTTACTTCATTCCTTACAAAACTTACTCGAAGCATAATAAAATAGTCTATCCCTATGTTAATTATATCATACCTCTTTTAATTGTAAAGAAAAAATTACACTATTCTCTATATCCTTTATACACAGTAACTATGCCAGTCAATTCGCCTATTACAAGTCTATACTTGTTTTTAAAAATAGTACTACTAGCATTTTTAAATTCGCAAGATTTAAAACTCCATTCACCTGTTGTTTTACTTTTCTCAACATTAACAAGCATAAAAACTAAGTCGTCAAAATTATATTCTATTCCATCATATTCAAATGAATCTTTACTTGTATCTAAAACAAATTCAGAATTTTCAAAATAAATTTTTCCATCAGAATATTTGCTAATAATTAAATCTTTTTCATTACCAATGCTTTGACGTTTGTAAACTTCATCTATAGTCATAACACCTTTTTCTTTATCTTTATTCTTTTTGTCCGATTTGTTATCATTAATAGCTTTAACTGCATAAGTAATAATGTCTCCAACTTCATACTGCATAGCTGGTATAGTTCTATATTTATTTGTCTTTCCATTAACATCTTGAACTGAAACTTCTGTTTTAATAAAAGTATCTCCACTATAAACATTTTTAATACTTTTAACAACACCCGCAAGCATATCTGTTCCAACTTCTTTTATTGCATACATTCTAAGAATATTCGAATCATCATCTACAATCAAATGTATATTTTTATATTTAGAAACATCATCTAATTCACTAAATGTTTTTTCTTTACACGTACACTTGCTATACCTTCCAGTCTCTCCTGGAATACGGCTAAGTGAAAACTCTAAAACTTTTGTACTGTCTGTTACCGCATAGTTTCCAACTCTATCTTCTGAAAATCTGAAATTATAATTGGGTATAATATTAATTCCAGCAATACTAAGTGATGACGAAATTTTCTTAAGCTTCGTTTCACCAGATGGTAAATAAACAATATCTCCAAGAGCTAAAGAAGAATCTGCCTCATCACAATCTCTTTTAGAATTGCTATAAGAGGTAACTCTATATTCTACAAAATCTTTTTCTTCATCTTTTTCAATTTTAGTACCCCAAATAATATTTGTAACAATACCAATTCTATTTAATCTCTTTTCTAGATTTTTATAAGTTTCTTCCACTTTAATATTTTCATTCACTTTCCAAACATCTAAATCGAACTCTAATTTAACAATTTCATTGAATTCATTCAAATACACCCTAACGGTCTTGTTGTTTTTAGCAATTTTTATAATATCATCTGCTGTTAAACTCTCACTAAGTAAAGTGGTTTGTTTATTAGATTTGCAATAGCAAATACATTCACTACTAGCTCTATATTCTTTACCATTAATTTCTAAAGATTTAACTCCAACCCCGCCTCTATCTAAAGCACCATCTTCATATCTTTGAATGTACGTATATACACTGTTTTTTTCTATCTCTCTTATTACACAATTATTCGGTACATCTGCCCAAGAAACAACTTTGCCTTCATGAACAACAACAGCAGTTTTTCTAATATCCATAACACTTTCGTTTCTTAAAATATTATACGTAATAAGCTTGCCATCTTTTAGTTGAACAATGCTTTGGTCGTAAACGTGTTTGCTTTCTATAGTAACATTTTTATTTCCTATCTTAACTTCTTCAGCAAAATGCGATTCACGAGTATCATAATAAACAACTCTTAAAATTTGGTTTGTTTTGCTATCCACAAAAATTTCTGCATATTCAGCATGATCTTTGTCGCCATATCCGGAAATATTTTTACATTTGTATATGTAATAACCTTTTTTTCCCAAAGCCTCTATACTATCGCAAATCTTTATTTCATCTTTATCTTCATCTGTTTTTTTGCATGCAAACCTATTATACTTTGTATCTAAAAATCCAGAAATCTCTCCGCCCAAATCAGAAAAATCAATATTATCTTCAACATAAAAATTACCAGCAGAAGTTTGATATACAATTTTTCCGTCATAAGAAGTAATGTCATTTACTTTTACATTCTTAAAAAATTTATAACTAGGAAAATGTTTCTCAATCATCGAACCTTTGTCTATCATGTTCCAAAGAAGTATAGCAATATCTCCTCTATTTGCTGGAGAGTTCGGCATAAATTCTTTTACTCCATTATTTAATTCAATTTCTGTCATCTTAGCCATATAGCCAGCATACCAAGGATTATTATTAATATCTAAATTTTTATATCCCATGCTCCTTAGCATTATAGTCACAGCCTCAGCATAAGACACATATCCATCCGGTTTGAAAGTTCCATCTGTGTATCCATTTAATATTCCAGATTCTGCAGCAGCTAAAATATATTCCTTTGCCCAATGCTTATCTATATCACTAAAATTTTTAGTTGATGAATTTTTAGCAATAGCCAAAACATTAATAATCATCTTAGAAAGTTCTGCTCTAGTAATTTGTTTTTCTGGCTCATAAGTTTTAGCTGTTGTGCCATTAACAATTCCTAAATATGAAATTCTATCTACAGCTGTTTCGCAATCCTTTCCTAAAGTATCGTCAAAAGTTTTAGCATACACACAAGACGTAGAAATCAAAATTAAACTAAAAAGAAGTAAATAAAATTTTTTCATAAGTACATTCCCCTCCATAAAAAGGTTTTAATCTTTAAAACTAATTTGTAGTTCATTTAAGTATTCACTATTATTTCCGAACTTTATTTCATAACTTACCCTAAATAAAAAGGGTTCTTTGTTAAAGTAAAATTCTCTTCCACAAACCTCTATATCAATGGCACCATAAGGTGTATTGTAATTTGTAATAGTATTTTCATTTAAGCAAATTTCAAGAACCATATTATCTCTTTCAATTATCAATTTATCTTTGCAAAATTTAATCTTAGAACCTTCATAAGAAACCTCGAAACTATTTTCATCGACAATAACTTCAGCATCATTTTCTTCAGTAACAAAATCCTCATGACTTTCAAAAATCTGTTTGCTTTGTATAACTATTTTTCTATTCACTTAACTTTCCACCTTTACTTCCACTAGTACCTTGTTTTTCAATAATTGTAGACTTAAAAGTATAATTATTTTTCATTTTTTCTTCGTGCTCTTTTTCTGCAATATCAATAAGTTCATCAATCAATTTAGTGTATGGTAACTCTCCTTTATAATTCCACAAATAAAAAGCAAAAGAACCAGGAATAGTATTAATCTCGTTAATATAAACTTTTCCATCGTCGTTATCAATAATAAAGTCAATTCTTGCAACGCCTTTAGAATTCAAAACTTTAAAAGCATATCTTGTATAGAATTGAATTTGTTTTGTTTGCTCTTCTGTAATATCAGCAGGAACTTTTCTTGTCATACTAGACATACCACCCTTTGTACCTGCTGAAACTTTATTTTCAGACTTACTAGACTTTTCTCCATGCAAATACTTATCTTCAAAAGTCAAAAACTCTGCCCAATTAATTGGTTGCTCACATACAGAAACCTTTATATCGTCTGCTCTTCCAAGTGCAGAGCAATTAACCTCAGTTAAATTCTCAACACCTCTTTCAACAATAACTCTTTCATCATATCTTATAGCTACTTCTATCGCATTTATAAGTCCATCTCTATCTTTCGCTTTAGATATACCAATACTTGAGCCCAAATTAGATGGCTTTACAAACATTGGATAATTTAGTGTTTCCTCAATCTTTTTTAGGACACTTTCTTTATCTTTTTCCCATTCTCCTCTTAAAAAATAAGTATATGGAAGTACTGGAATACCATTTGCTTCAAAAACATTTTTCATCAAAATCTTATCCATACCAACACTTGCACCAAGCACACCAGAAGAAGTATATGGAATATTGGCTAGTTCCAAAAGACCTTGAAGCGTACCGTCTTCACCATTCATACCATGCATAGCTGGAATAACAACATCCAAATCTACAAAGCTTGCTTTACCAAAAAGACCAGCACCTTCAATCATAAGTTTTGGTTTGTTTGGAAGTATAATTCCTTTTTTCAAAGTACTTTTCTTCTCTTCAAAATTTTTATATAAAGTAATATCCAAAAGTTCTTTGCCAGTATACCACTCACCATCCGAATGAATATAAATCGGTACAACTTCATACTTACTCTTATTCATATTCTCTATAAGTTGTAAACCAGTAACAATAGAAACATCATGTTCACAAGTAACTCCACCAAAAATAACACCAACTTTTTTCATAAACCAAACTTCCTTCCTAAAATTAATTTACTCGTTATAATTATCTGGTAAATCGTTTTCAAACAAAACAACATCGCCAACATTTGTAATCTCAGCAAGTTTCTTAGTTGCTGCATCTAAGTCAGGTACAACATAAATATTCATACTGTCAAAACCTGCATCTAAAAGTCCTTTTTCAATAGGCTTACTTCTTTTTACTCCCACTAATATTGCAATATCTGTGCATTTAGCCATATGCTTACCAAATTCATTATTATAATATTCTTCTTTCTCTCCAAGCTCAACCATGCCCGGTGTAATAACTATTTTTCTACCTTTAAATTCTTTTAAAACATCCAAAGCCATTTTACTTCCAACAGGATTAGAATTAAAAGCATCATCAATTACAATTGTTCCATTATTGCTTGGTAAAATTTGAAGTCTGTGTGCAACAGGCTCAATCTTTGAAACGCCTCGTGCAATTTGTTCCTTAGACAAGTCTAAGTAAATTGCAATTGCAATTGCACCCAAAATATTTTGTATATTAAGCTCTCCTAGAAGTTTGCTAACACATTCAATATCCCCCTTTGGCGTAACTGCTGTGAATTTGCAGCCTTCCGAAGACATTTTAATGTTTTTAGCATAAACACTTGCAGATTTATCTGAAACACTATAAGAAAACTTAGTTCTATTTTTCTCGTTTTTATATAACTCACTACAAAAAGCTCCATCTACAGGCAAGAAAATTGCACTGTCTTTTTTAAATGCCTTATCATTTAACGATGAATACATCTGAGCCAAATTTTTAGCTTCTCCTTTAATTGGTAATGCTCTTAAAAGTTCGCTCTTTGTTTTAGCAACATTTTCTATTGTTTTAAAAGATTCTAAATGTTGTGGTCCAATAGAAGTAATGATACCGATTTGTGGATAAACAAAATCACAAATCTTTCTTATATCTCCTGGATATCTTGCTCCCATTTCAGAAATAAAAACCTGATGTTCTGGTTTTAATTCCTTTCTAATAATCTTTACATTTCCCATAGTTGTGTTATAACTTTCAGGTGTTGCTAAAACATTATACTTCTCACTTAAAATTGTTTTTAAAATAAATTTAGTACTTGTTTTTCCATAACTACCTGTTATACCAATTCTAATCAAATGTGCATACTTCGGTCTAATAATTTTCCATCTTGCGCTACTTATATAATGATCATTAATCATCGTCTCTATTGGATATGCAATAAACGCAGCTAAAATAAGTACCACTGGCATAGTAACAATCATAATTCCAAATTGCCACGTTGGTTGTGCATATTGCATACATCCATTTTCAAGTAATGGTAATGCATTAAAACTCAAACTTAGTGAACTTTCCATTAAAATATATGTTATCCAAGAAAAAAGCATTAACCTTTTTACTCTTCCTGTATAAACCAATTTTTTCTTTGCATTTTTTCTTTCACGTTTCCATTTTACAGCAAGCTTTATAGCACCCACATAAAAAACAATATATAAACATAGTAGCTGAACTAAATATATAATTGATTTTATTTCATCCGTTAAATTAAATCTCGTAATATATATATCCATCAAAACCATAAGTGTAAAGAAAACAAGTGTACATGCAAGTTCAAACATTCCTTCACCAAAAGCTTTTTTCGGATTTTTAGTTATCCATCTAAAATAATCTCTAAACTGATAACTTTCTTGTTGAAAAATATGAATGGCTTTAGGCACGCAAAAAAGAAACATTATTCCCGTGCCAGCTCTTAACATTACTGTCAAAAACTCCAACAAATTAACAGCCTCTCTCATCTAATTACCTCCCAAAAAATTTTCCACAATTAAATTATATTCATTAGGCGAATCTATATATGAAAAATGAGCAGCACCCTTTAAAACAACAAGCCCACTATCTTTAATTTCTCTTTCCATTTTTTTTGCCATATATAAAGGTGTATCAACATCATTTTCTCCCCACATTAGTAAAGTAGGATTTTTTATTTCTTTCAATTTATCAGACAAATCAAGTGAAATAACCTTATTAAAAGTTTCTCTCATTACGTCTGAACTAATACTAGCATAATCTGAAGAACCATATTTTTTTCTTAGCTCGTTTATTTTTTCTTCGTATTTATCTTTAGGTGTTACAAGTTTTATAAAAAACTTTCCCATCTTGTAACTTCTAATTCTAATCCATTTTTTTAAAGTCATTTTAGGTTTTATTCCAGCAGCATCCGTTAAGACAATTTTGTTAAAAATCTCTGGATATTTAGATGCTAAATAAATTATAACTCTTCCCCCAAAAGAATGTCCGATGACATCTACCTTTTCAAGCCCTAGTTTTTCCATAAAATGTTTTACCATTTCGCCATACTCTGGTACACCCCAAGAAACTGGTGGCTCTTTAGACTTTCCACCATGGCCTGGAAAATCCAAAACAATAACTTTTCTACTGTTTTGAAAATACTTCCAAATTGGCGCCATTGCGTTAATTGAAGCCATCCAACCATGTAAAATAAGAAGTGGTTTAGAATTTTCATCGCCGAATATTTCGTAATTTATATCTGTATCATCAATATTAATAAACATACTTCCTCCATGATAGTATAATTATGCTTATATTTTATTCTTAATACTTGTAAAAATCAATTATTTTCTTAATTCTTACGGGAAAAGTTCGATTAAGTTATATTACGTGAAAAATTTACTTTCAAAAATGACTCATATCCTTTTTTAAAATATATAAAATTAAAGACGAAGAAAAATGTGTGATTACATTTTTCTTCGCCCTAAATAAAATTTGGCTGTCGAAATTAAATCGACAGCCGAATTGTTAATTACGGTTCTGCGTAAAGGTTAACAAAGTATTCTTCAATCATTCTCGAAGTCGTATACTGCTGGCTCATCACCATAGCTGCAAACATCTTTCGAGCCCAGAGTTCTCTGTCTCTAAACTCGTGCACAACGATCGAATCGTAGATATGAAGCAAGTTCTTCGCGTCGGCTTCATCTACTTCGTCTTGGGTCATTTGGCTACTGGGAGTCGGTACTGTCCAGCCAGACACGTTTTCGACACAACCTTCGCGCCACCAACCGTCTGCCGTGCTAACATTAAGCACACCGCACATCGCAGCTTTCATACCAGATGTGCCACAAGCTTCAAACGGAACTCTGGGATTATTCTGCCAAATATCAACACCGCTGACAAGTTTCTGTGCTAGGCTGATATCGTATCCTTCAAGAAATACAACGTTGTTAGGAAATACTTTCGAAATCTTATTAACTTCAGCAATAAACTTCTGACCATCTGTATCGTATCTATGAGACTTACCCGCGAAAACAAACTGAACGTTATACTTAAAAATAAGTTTTTCAAAGTTTTCCCTATCTTTAAAAATCAAAAGCCATCTCTTATATTCAGTCGCACGTCTCGCAAAAGCAATCGTCAAGTTGCACTCTTTGAAATTAACACCTTTCGTTTTGTTAATATATTCAATAAGTACCCTTTTATTAAGCAAATGAATGTTATAAATTCTATCAATATTTGCCCTATTAAAAGCATTTTCAAGCTCTCTGCTACGCCATGTGCCAGGATGAACACCATTGGTGATGGCAATAATCGGAGGCAAATACTCAACATCTTTCCACATCTCTCGCGCTGCCAAGACCTGAAGTCTCGAAACGCCATTCGCTCTCGCAGAAAGATTGAGTGAAGCCACCGTCATATTAAACGGTTCGCCACCAATTTTCTTTACCTGGTCATAAGTAAGGCCTAGAGTTGCTCCGACTTCCACCATTACAGAAATCGAGTGCGACTCATTACCAGCAGGGACATTGGTATGAGTAGTAAACCGTGTCATCTTTTTTACGCGCATAAAAGCTTCGTTAAAAAGTTCTTCACCAGACTTGTTTTCAGAATTTATCTCATTAATAAACTGACTAATAAGTTCCAGCCCCGCAAAAGCAGGATGACCATCGTTATAATGGTAATAGTCTACACTAATGCCAAGCTCTTTCAAAGCTCTCACACCACCAATGCCAAGAACAATCTCCTGAGCTATACGCTCTTTTTCATGATCATCCCAAGCGCCACCATAAAGATACCAAGTAATGTTTCTAAAGTGATTATTTTCAGGAATATCCGCATCCAAAAAATATGCAGGACCATTCTTCAGTTTCCAAATCTTAAGCTTAACATCTTCGTTAAAAATTTTTACAAAAACATTCTTACCCGTATCAATAAGATACTCTTCCCAATTATTAAAATCAGGATCTTCGTTTCTCACAGTTCCGTCTTCATTAATTTTCTGGGTTACATAACCCTTTTTCCAAAGAATATGAATAAAAGTCATCGGATAAAGGCCATTACTATCCATAACGCCTTTAAGCATGTCTCCTGCAAGAATCTCGAGTCCACCACCGTATGTCAAAAAATCGCTGTAAATGCCTGTACCCATCGAGAAATACGCGACCTTTTTGGTATACATACCAAGCCCTCCTAAAAAATTTTTTCACTGCCAATATTAACACTACTTACGACAAAAATCAACAAAAAATTTTATAAAAATCTGCCCATTTAAATTTAAAATCAAAATCTAATTCGATACTAGTGAATTTTGGTTTTAAAACTAACAAAAAATTGCCTATCAAAAAGATAAGCAATTCCTTATTTCGTTTCATATACCATTTTCGAAAGCTACTTGTTATAAAAGTAGTTAGCCAAATCAAATGAAAACGGTAGTATTATATTAATATTTAAAATATCATAAACTTAAATTAGCTTCTTGATGGAGATGTTATTGTATTGCTAGACCTATCTGTAAATGTCTCTAAAAGTGCTCCTGATGAACTGAATACTTTATGAGTTGTGTAAACTCTATATGTATAACCTGGAGTAACTCTTACTAATTCATCAACTCCTCCAAATCTATTACCACTGTCTTCCCAAGAATCATATACTTGCCAACTTCCATCTTTATAGTATTTTAATTCTACCTTTACATATCCTGTTGTTCCATAAGAACTTGATGTATTTCCAGCACACTCTAAAACATCATAGTCTTCATACTCAGCGTATTTATCAAGCATGACACCTGTAGAAGTGATGTATGACCATTGAATAGAATCAGGCTCTTTTATAGCTGCAAGGCATGTACCCATTGAAATTATTACTATACTTAAAACTGCAAATATTGCTACTTTTAAAATACTTTTTTTATTCATTTGGTTGTCACCTTTCGTTTGGCTATATATATTACCTTAAAACTTTTTTAAATAGGGACTTTTTATTTTTGAACAAATTTAATATTTTCTGCTATTTTTTTCAAAGTTTTTTCATCACAGTTGCCATCTAGCACGTATACATTTTTCGCATCTTGCCAAGTAATATACATTTCTCTATCATTTTTAACCAAGACCATATCTCTATCATTCGTTGAAATGTCTTTTATTTCACCACTTTCTGTATTTACTTTTATATCAAAAGTTTGTTCTGAAATTTTGAAATCAAAAAACTTATTTTCATTTTCATTACAAAAAGAAATTATCTTCATGCTGTGGAATTTTCTAACTTCTTCAAAAGCAAATCCTTTTGGCACATAAGTAAACCCTATCCCTTCAACTTCTGCCGTATTCTCATTTGTTTTTACATTATTAAATTCACTATACTCCTTCGCCGGTCTAAACAAAATTTTGCCAAGACTATTTCTCCAAGCACCAGCGGTTGGAACCATGATGATTCCAATTATCAAGACCGCAGCACAAGTGAGTGCCACATTTCTTTTGCTAAGATTCAAACCTAGAGCCATACCATTACTTTCTCTTTCAGCTTTAATTTTATCAGCAAGCGCCTTTTTAGCTTCCTTTCTCTTAGCTTTTTCCTCAAGCTTTGCCATCTTTAAATGCCTCTTATCTGCTCTTTCATCAATCTTTTCTATTTCTCTTTCCAATTTTTTTTTTGACCTTTCATAATCTTCCGCCATAGCGAAAATCTTTTTCATTCTTCTTTCATGTTCTTTAGAAAAAACAATCTCTTTACCATCGTCATCTATAGTTTGATTATCCATATCGACAGGTTCTTCCTCTGTCATTCTAGCAGCTTCTGCAAGCATTTCATCTAGTTTTTCTTCGAATGTTCTCTCGTCCATCATTTAGCCCCTCCCTTTTCAAAGCTTCCAATAATTTTTCTTTTCCTCTAGTCAGCCTTTTCTTTAAAGTTTCATAACTTGCATTAAACATTTCTTCACTTTCTTCTCTAGAAATTCCAAAAATTCTTTCCATCACAATAATATCACGATAAATAGTCGGCAACTTATCAACTTCGTTAGAAATCCTTTGAGCCGATTCATTTGAAACAACAATATCGTCAGGAGATTTCATTAAAAAATGACTATCGTCGACAATATCATCTATGTAGTTCTCTCTGTTATTAAGATATGTTCTTTTTCTTTGGTAATCCATTGCTGTATTCCTTGCAACAATCTTTAAAAAATTACAAGTCATACCTTTCTCTTCATCTTGAATTTTACTTGCATACGGAATAAGTTTAACAAAAGATTGTTGAATTACATCTTCCGCATCATGATGATTGTGTAAAACACCGTAAGCCGCATTATACATACATCTTGAATACACTTTATATAAACTTTCTAATTTTTCAAGGTCCCCCTTACTTAATTTTTCCACTTCTCGTTCCTCCATCTAGCACTATACTATATCAAACAAATAGTAAAATGTCTTTTATATTTTCGATTACTCCATTTCAAAAACAGTTTAACACTTAACATCAATATTTTCAAGTGACGAAAACATTGCATAATGAAAGAAAGTAATACAACTTTTCAAGATAAAACTTTCCCCTAAAAGCTCTCTTTGACATACACTCACCTCTCCCTAAAACAACCGTAATATTTATCGAATCTATCATATTACTTCAGCAAAATTGCAATAGGGACAACTTTTTTAAAATTCTAAAAACAAAAATTCGACACTATATCCCAAACGTACAGAAATAGCTAGTGCTTCTTTTACAGTTGTTGAAACATCGCCAGTTTCCTTTTTATAATACGTTGCAGGTGTTTTGCAAATAATTTTGCCCATGTCGTTAATTGTTAGGTCCATCTCCTTTCTTGCTTTTTCTAGATTTTTATACATAAAAGACACCTCCGTATATATAGTATTTCGTATTGCAAAATGTGTCAATAGAAAATAAAAATTTTTGCATATTGTAAAAATACTATTTCAATTGCATGTAATGAAAGTTATAATATGTTCGAGGGGAGGCACAGTTATGTACAAAAACAATATACTTGGTCAACGAATAAAATCACTTAGAAAAGAGCACAAATATACACAAGAAGATGTTGCAAAAAAATTAAATATTTCAATTGCAGCACTTTCAAGATATGAGACTGGTACATTCGAACCAAAGTCATTAGAGCTAATTGTTGACTTATCTACACTTTACAATGTTTCAACAGATTACCTATTAGGAAAAACAGATGCCAAAAATCCAGAAATCGATTTTGAAAAAATGGATATAGGCTTAACAAACAAAACTTATGAAAATTTAACCGAGGCACAAAGGCTTCAAATAAAGAAACTAATATCAGTAATTGTAGAAACAAATTAAAAGATAAAAATAAAGTATGCTTTGCTTTACCAACTGAGCATAACATACTTTATTTTTATTTATAGTCTCAAACCTGCTTAAAATATACTGTTTGAAAATTTTGTAAAAAAAACAAAAAAATATTTTAAAAAATTGTTGACAAATAATAATATCTAAAGTATACTAAGGAAGTCGTCAGACATTAAAGAAGTGGGCGCTTAGCTCAGCTGGGAGAGCATCTGCCTTACAAGCAGGAGGTCATAGGTTCGAGCCC
>OIEN01000291.1_pt1 | contig 34219 bp, 39 predicted proteins | sample 1581741 | NCBI WGS metagenome assembly OIEN01 (sample SAMN01760944, study PRJEB22395) | human gut metagenome | reverse complement strand
AATTTTTAGGGCTTATGTTTAAAAATTTTTGGGACATTTTCAAAAATCATTGACAAGTTTTTGAAAAAAAATTAAAAAATATTGACTTTTTTTTATGATAATGATATTATTTTTACAGATAATAAAAACAAAGGAGGAACTACAAGTGAATAATAATAAAGGAATAACATTAGTATCTTTAATGGGGTATGTAATTTTAACAATAACAATACTAGCGGTTTTAACCTCTCTTTCTATACATTTTAGAAGAAACCTTAGTGATATAGATACAAAAACCATACAGGATAGTAAATTTGATAAAATCAACCTACAGATGTTAGAAGAAACTAAAACAAGTGGAAATAGTATTAATATAGATGAAACAACAACTCAAAAAATAGTTTTTACAAATGGAAATACTTATACATATGATTCTAGTGAATTAGCAGTTTACTTAAATGATAATATAGAGGTAATAGATAATGTAACATTATTTAATGCAACAGTTGAAGAAAAAACTACAAAACAAATTTTAAAACTTGAAGTTTCCATAAATGGAAAAGAAAGAATAATGGAGTATGTTGTAAATACATCGGAATAAAAAATAGAAAAAATGTGCAAATAACTATTGCATATTTTTCTATTTTATGATAATATAATTAGGTATTACAAATAGGGGTATAGTGTCAATGGTAGCACATCGGTCTCCAAAACCGCTTGTGAGGGTTCGAATCCTTCTACCCCTGCCATTTTGTTTAGACACATATTTTTAAAAGTGGTGCTTCCATAAAAGCACCACTTTTTTGGGAAAATTCGTAAAATAACTTGTATAAATTCAAGATATATGATATAAATTAGTATAGAAAAAATTTGAATTATTATGGTATTTTTTTCGTAGGAGGAGGAACCTTATGGAAAGAGTAGAAAATGAAAATCAAAAGACAATTTTAATAGTTGATGATGAACAACCTATCGTCGACATATTAGTATATAATTTGAAAAAAGAGGGATATAATACTTTAGAAGCAAATGATGGAATTGCAGCAGTAGACATAGCATTAAAATCTAAACCTGATTTAATTCTACTAGACATTATGCTACCCAAAATGGATGGACTAACTGTTTGCAAAAAAATAAAAAGTAAATTAAATGTTCCAATTCTTATGCTTACAGCCAAAGATGAAGAAATAGATAAAATACTAGGATTAGAACTAGGTGCAGATGATTATATTACTAAACCATTTAGCGTAAGGGAACTAATGGCAAGAATAAAAGCAAATTTAAGAAAATCTGAAGTAAAAACAGAATTTGTTTCAACTTCACAGCGTTTAAAAACGACAGACAAAAACAAAATAATCAAAGTTGGAGATTTGACACTAGACTTAGAAAAGATAGAAGCAAAAATTGGTAATAAAACTATAGATTTAACAATAAGGGAATTTGAAGTTCTAAAATATTTAGCACTCCAAAATGGACAAGTGGTAACTAGAGAAAAATTACTAGAAGTAGTTTGGGGCTATGAATATTATGGAGATATAAGAACAGTAGATGTTACAGTAAGAAGAATAAGAGGTAAAATAGAAAAAGATGCTTCAACACCAAAGATTCTTGCAACAAAAAGAGGTATTGGCTATTACATAAGAACAGAACAATCAGAAGAATGAGAAAGGAATACTGCAAAATAATGTTTAAAAGTGTACAAGTTAGAATAATTCTTATAATTATGATTTTGGCAATTTTAATGTTAATTGGTTATGGTACTTTTTCTATACAGACAATGAAAGCAACCAATATATCTGAAAAGATGATAAATGAAAACATATTAATTATTATTGCAATGATAGTATCTTTCATAATCATTTCTGCTGTAACAATTTGGTTTACATCAAAAATTATAACAAAACCTATATATAAACTTATTAAAAGTGCAGAAAAGATAACTGAAAATGAAGAGCAAAAAGTTCAATTTACTACATCAAAAAGAAATACTGAAATAGATTGCTTAATTAATGCTTTTGAAGCCATGACAGCAGGATTAAAGAAAAACTTAAATGAGGTAACAAGGCAAAAAAAACAAATTGAAACAATACTACAACATATGAATGATGGTATAATTGCATTCGACTTGGAAGGCAACATAATGCACATAAACCCAGCTGCTATTAAATTACTAGAAATACCTGAAACAAGCAAAAACTTTGAATCAATTTTCGGAAAAATAGATTCAGATATTAACTTAGAAAAGATTATTTATTTAGAAAATTGGACAACATCTGAAACCAGAATAAACATTAATGATAAATATCTAAAAATATTTTTTGCATCATTTAAAAATGAATTAGACAGACCAGCAGGAGTAATAGTATTAATTCAGGATATTACAGAACATGTTAAACTTGACAATATGAGAAAAGAGTTTATTGCTGATGTATCACACGAATTAAAAACTCCTTTGACATCAATTTTGGGATATTCAGAAACATTATCAAACTCAGAGTATGACCCAGAAATGCAAGAAAAATTTTTAAAAGTTATAAGCACTGAAGCAGTTCGAATGACTAAACTAGTAAACGATTTACTAACACTTTCAAAATATGACAATGAAGCAACAAGATGGGAAAAAGTAGAATTTAATTTAGGGGAACTAGTAAAATCTTGCCAGGAAAATCTACAAATTGAAATTGATAAGAAAAAGCAAAAAGTAGAGTGCTTTGTAACAGCAAATGTTCCAATGGTTTATGCAGATAAAGATGGTATAGAAAGAGTTGTACTAAACATTCTATCAAACAGCATAAAATATACTGAAGAAGGTGGAACAATAAAAATATATGTTGGCTTTGTGTATAATGATGCTTATATCAAAATAATAGATAATGGAATTGGAATTCCAGAAAAAGACCTAGAAAGAATATTTGAAAGATTTTATAGAGTGGACAAAGCTAGGACAAGAAAAATGGGTGGAACAGGGCTTCGGATTATCAATTGCCAAAGAAATACTAGATAAAAACTCTGGAAGAATTGATATAAAGAGCAATGTAGGCCAAGGCACAGAGGTTGTAATTACTATACCAACAGTTTTAAAAAATGAAACATAAGAAAGAAGGAAAAAATGATGAATCCAAAAGTAAAAAATATTTTAGAATGGACCTATTGTATTGTAATAGCAATAGTAATAGCTATTGCAGTAAAATATTTTATAGGTACTCCAACAGTTGTAAAACAAACATCAATGAAAGATACTTTAGTAGAAGGCCAACGATTATGGCTAAATAGATGGATTAGAACAGTAAAAGGCGAATATGAAATAGGTGACATAATAACATTTGAAGCTCCAAGTGTTACATACCCATCTCTTTCAAATATTGACTTTAACAATCCTGTTGCAGAATATAATTATACTCCAAAAACATTAGGTGGTAAATTTGTATATTATGTTTTGGAAACAAATAAAACAAGCTATATTAAAAGAATCATAGGTGTTGCAGGAGATAAAATAAAAATTGAAGATGGAAAAGTTTACAGAAATGGAAAAAAAGTTGAAGAATATTATTTGGCAAAGGGAATAGAAACAAATGGCAAAACTTTTTCAGACATAACAGTTCCAGAGAACTGTGTATTTGTTATGGGAGACAATAGAGAAGCTAGTACAGATAGTAGAGATTTTGGTTGTATTCCAATAAACAAAATCGAGAGCAGAGTAGCATTTAGATTTTGGCCATTAAATAAATTTGGAAAGATTGATTAAATATATGTTTGATAAGATTATAGGTAATAATGAAAATAAAAAAATATTGGAAAACATGGTGAAAAAACAAAATATTCCACATAGCTATATCTTTTCTGGAATATCGGGTATAGGTAAATTGCTTTTTGCAAAGGAATTTGCAAAAGCGATTTTATGTAGAGATGAAACTATAAAACCATGCAACAGTTGCATATCATGCACAAGTTTTGAGAATTCTAATAATCCAGATTGTATTATCATAGATGAACAATCTGAAAGCATAAAAACTGAGCAGATAAAGGAATTAACAAAAAGCGTTTTGGAAAAGCCAATAGAAAGTTACAAAAAAATATATATTATAAATAACAGTGAAAATATGACAAAGGAGGCTCAAAACAGCCTGTTAAAAACTCTCGAGGAACCTCCAGAATATATAGTAATATTGCTAATAACAAGTAATGAAAATATGCTATTAAACACAATTAAATCTAGGTGTATGAAACTTATGTTTCAACCACTATCTAATAATGAAATTATTGAGTATTTTAAAAGAAACAATGAGCAAATAGATGAAGGTATGCTTGATATATTTGAAGGTAGTATAGAAAAAGCACTTGAAGTAAAAGATAAAAAAGAAATATATGAAAAGATCAATAATGAGTTTAAGAATATAGAAGAAAAAAGTGAGATTCAGATATTGAGTTTAAAAGAAGAATTAATACAGTATAAAGAGGAAATATACTCTTTGCTGGATTATATTAATACTATATTTTACAAGGAAATGCTTAAAAATAAAGAAAAAGTCTTGAGTTATCAAGAATGTATTAAAAGTGTAGAGGAAACAAAGGCAAGATTAAAAAGAAATGCTAATTTTGATATGACAATAGATTTTCTATTGTTTTCAATAGAGAGGAGTATGCAAATATAATGGCAAATATAATAGGTGTTAGATTTAAAAAAGCAGGAAAAATATATTTTTTTGATCCTAATGGAAGACAAGTTAAAACAGGTGAACATGTAATAGTTGAAACATCAATGGGAATGGAGTATGGTGAGGTGGCAATCGCTAATAGACAGCTGCCACAAGAGAAGATAGTAGCACCTTTAAAAAAAATAGTTAGAGTAGCCACATACAAAGATGCTAAACAAAATGAAGAAAATAAAAAGCAAGAAAAGGAAGCATTTAAAATTTGTGAAAAGAAAATAAAAGAACATGGCTTAAACATGAAGTTAATGGATGTGGAATTTAAGTTTGATAAAAGTAAAATTATGTTCTTTTTCACAGCAGATGGAAGGATAGATTTTAGAGAATTAGTAAGAGATTTAGCTGCAATTTATAAAACAAGAATTGAGCTTAGACAAGTTGGAGTAAGAGATGAAGTGAAACGCATAGGCGGAAATGGCGTATGTGGAAGGGAATTATGTTGTTGTTCTTTCTTAGGAAATTTTGAAACAGTTTCAATAAAAATGGCAAAAGAACAAAATGTATCTTTAAACCCATCAAAGATTTCAGGAAATTGTGGAAGACTAATGTGTTGCTTGCAATATGAACAAAATGTTTATGAGGAAAAACTAAAACACTTACCTAAAATTGGGGCAATAGTAAAAACAGCAGATGGACAAGGTGAAGTATGTGGCCTAGAAACATTGCGAGAAATTGTCAAAGTTAAATTCAAAGATGGAGATGACACCTTTTTCAAGAAATATAATGCAAAAGATATTAAGATAATAAAAAACATTGAAAAGGCTCAAGATAATATAACAAAAGAAGAACTAGCAGAACTTAAAAAAATGGAAGAACTAGATAGAAAAGATAAAAACAACTCATAGAATTAGAGTATAATCAAGAGTAAAACTCTTGTATAATATACTATCCCAAAATATAAAGGAGGGAATGAAAATGGCATACAAAATAACAGACAAATGTATAAGCTGTGGTGCTTGTGCAGCAGAATGCCCAGTATCTTGTATTTCACAAGGTGACACTACATATGTTATAGACAAAACTGCTTGCATAGGATGCGGAACATGTAGTGGGGTTTGCCCAGTAGGTGCTCCTGAAGAAGAATAAAAAAGCCGATAAAAAAGTTTGGCAGATATTTTAAAAAATTATCTGCCAATAAAATAATAATTTTTTATTTTTAATATAATTTTAATGTTTTACTAGTATAATGCTAACATACAACAAGAAATTACTAAATATCACCCCAAAATTTTTTAGAATAAAAGATTATTATTTAAATCTTTTATTCTTTTTTTATAAATTTTAAAAAAACTATTGCAATTTATATAGTAAAAAATATATAATAGTTATAAATTAAAACTTACATTGAAACGAGAAAGGAAAGACAGTAATGAGAAAGTATTTTGGAACAGATGGAATCAGGAGAATAGCCAATACTGAACTTACTCCTGAATTAGTATATAAAGTAGCAAAAGCAGGTGCATATGTACTATCTAAACACTCAGACCATGCGCCAACAATTTTAATTGGAAGAGATACCAGAATTTCAGGTACACTAATAGAAAGTGCTATGACAGCAGGATTCTTAAGTTATGGAGCAAATGTAAAATTACTAGGAGTTATACCAACACCAGGAGTAGCTTATCTAACAAAAAAACTAAAAGCCGATGCCAGTGTTGTTATATCAGCTTCTCACAACACATATGAGTTTAATGGAATTAAATATTTTAGTAATAAAGGAATGAAAATTCCTGATGAAATAGAAGAAGAAATAGAAACAATTTTAGAATCAGGAGATTTTGAAAAACTAACAGCTCACTCTAGCAAAATAGGGGTTTCTGAATATAGAGAAGATTTAGTTGATGAATATATTTACCTATTAAGAAAAAACTTTGAAGAAAACATTGAACAAACAATTAATGAAGACTTTAAAGTGGTTCTTGATGTTGCCAATGGAGCAACATATAAGGTCGCAGAAAAAGTATTTACCAAACTAGGAATTAATTATAAGATAATTAATAATAACCCAGATGGCATAAACATCAACGAAAACTGTGGTTCTACCCATCTGGAAAGCTTAAAACAATATGTTTTAGAAAACAATATGTCTCTTGGAATTGCTTATGATGGAGATGGAGATAGATGTTTAGCTATAGATGAAAAGGGAAATGAAATTGATGGAGACATTCTACTTGCTGTAATAGGAAAATACTTAAAAGAAAAAGGCAAATTAAAAAATGATACAATAGTTTCAACAATAATGAGCAATTTAGGATTAAATAAATTCTGCAGCAGTAATAATATTGCTTTAAAACAGACAAAAGTTGGAGATAGATATGTACTAGAAGAAATGCTAAAAAATGATTACAATCTTGGAGGAGAGCAATCAGGACACATTATAATGCTTGATTATAATCCAACAGGTGATGGAATACTAACTTCACTTATGCTAATTCAAATTCTATTAGAAAAAAATATAAAGACATCTGAATTATGTAATACAATTACAAAATATCCACAAACATTAATTAATGTAAAAGTTGAAAACAGTAAAAAGACTTTATATTTAGAAAATAAAGAAATTCAAGAAAAAATACAAAGTATTGAAAAAGAATTTAAAGATAATGGAAGGGTAATTATTAGACCTTCTGGAACAGAACCACTTATAAGAGTTATGATAGAAGGTCAAGATGAGCAAATTATTTCTCAAAGAGCAAAAGAATTAGCCAATTTAATTAAAATTAAATTAAATTAAATAGTAGGGATAAAACCCACAAAGGAAAAGGAGGAAAAGGATTATGTTTGTTGTTAATATCTCAGAGCCACTTACACTTTTACTACTTACATTAGCTACAGTATTACTAATCTTTTTAGGAAAAGAACTTAAGAAAACTTACATCCCAGCAATAGCATTATTTGCATATTTAGTGTTAGTAGTAATGCACAGTATTCAACTAGCTAATTTAACTGAGCAATTGCATGACATTTACTATGGAATATTAATAAGATGTATCTCTATTGATTGCATAATGATATTTGTATCATTCTTTGCATATCTATGGGTTGATGACATTGCAAGTAAATTCTATAAAAAGAAAAGTCTTGACAACAGCTTAGATTGGTTTTGGAACAAAATTTAAACAATTAAAAGTGGGACAAATTATTGTTGTTCCACTTTTAATATAGTTAGAAAGGACAGACTATGGATAAAAAAGTTATAATAATAAATGGAACAGGTGGTTCAGGTAAAGACACATTTGTTGAATTTTGTAGTGAATTCAAAAATGTAATGAATATTTCTTCTGTTGATAAAGTAAAGGAAGCAGCATCCATTCTAGTAGGGTGGAATGGAGAAAAAGATGAGAAGAGCAGGAAATTGCTAGTAGATTTAAAACAACTAAGCATAGAATACAATGATGCTCCAACTAGATATATTGAAAAAAGATTTAAAGAGTTTAAAGAAAGCAACTCAGAGTATTTGTTTGTACACATACGAGAAATTAATGAAATAGCAAAAATTAAAGAACTTCTAAATGCAAAGACTCTATTAATAAAGAATCCACGAGTACCACTAATTACAAGCAATACATCAGATGGAAATGTGTATAATTATGATTATGATTTTATAATTGAAAATGAAGGAACACTGGAAGATTTAAAAGAAAAGGCAAAGGAATTTATGTTATGAGTAGTGAAAGAATAGGATTTTTTGGTGGTTCATTTAATCCACCAACCAATATTCATATAAACTTGGCAAATATGTTAATTGAACAAAATAAGGTTGATAAAGTAGTATTTGTTCCAGTGGGAAATTATTATCCTAAAAAGGATTTAGCTGAAGCAAGTGATAGATATAACATGCTTAAATTAGCATGCAAAGACTATAAGAACTTAGAAGTTGAAGACCTTGCAAGTAGCCACCCAAACAATCTATTTGCTTCAGATACCTTTAAGTTGATTTATGAAAAATATGCTAACAATGACATATTTTTTATAATGGGCTCAGACAATTTTGAAAAAATGCCAACATGGAAAAATTATGAGTATCTTAAAAACAATTATAAATTCATAGTTTTAGAAAGAAACAAAACAGAAATAAGTTCTAGCCAGATAAGAAAAATGATTAGAAACCATCAGGATGTGGAGGAATGGATAAATAAAGATGTATGGCAATATATAATTCAAAAAAAACTTTATAACTATAGTAATTAAATCAAGATATTTTTCAAAATATCTTGATTTTTGCATATAAAAACATATATAATATATGTGTGAAAAAATGTGACAAGGGGAGTTTTTTGAGTTGAAGAATTTGGATGAGGTTTTGGAACAAGCAGGTAACTGTCTTAATTGCAGGGTGCCAATGTGTAGAGGTAAAGGGTGTCCAGTAGGAACCAATATTCCTGGGTTTATTCAGATGGTAAAAGAGAACAAGTTTGGCGAGGCTTATGAGATTTTACAAGAGAATAATATTTTGAGTGAAATTTGTAGTACAGTTTGCCCTGTATATACACAGTGTATGGGAAGTTGCGTTAAAGGCATAAAAGGTGAGCCTGTTAAAATTAGTTATTTAGAGAAATTTGTAAATGAATGGGCTGATGAAAACGGTGTTAAATATATTCCTAAAATTAAAAAGAAATCTACCAAAAAGGTTGCAGTAATTGGAGCTGGGCCAGCTGGGATTGCATGTGCTGCAGAGCTTGCGAAAAATGGTGCAGAAGTTACAATATTTGAAAAAGAAACCAAATGTGGTGGAATATTAGAGTATGGAATACCGGATTTTAGATTAGATAAGAAAAGCATTCAAAGAGTAGTAGAAAAACTGGAATGCTTGGGAATTGTGATTAAAACAGGAATTGAACTAGGAAAGGATATTACTATAGATAGTTTGAAAAAACAAGGATACAACAACATTTTCTTAGGAATTCGGAGCAGAAAAACAGAGCACATATAAATTAACAGATAAACCTACTTCAGGAATATACCAATCTGATGAATTCTTAAGAACTTACAATAAGGGTAAAAAGATTTCTAACTTAGGAACTACTATAATAATAGGCGGAGGGAATGTGGCGATTGATTCGGCAAGAACTGCCAAAAGAATGGGCTCTGAGAATGTCTATATCTTATACCGTAGAAATAAAGAATTAATGCCTGCAAGCGAGGAAGAACTTAATCAAGCACTTAATGATGGTGTGAAAATTATCTTCCAAACAAAAGTAATTTCTGCCGAAGTTCAAAATAGTAAAATTCAAAACATAGAGTGCATTAAAACTAAAATTGAAGATCAGAAAGCAGTAGACATAGAAAACTCCAACTACAAAATGGAAGCAAACACAATAGTTTTTGCAATTGGAGCAAAAGCAAATGACAATCTTTTATCAAACCAAGGAATAGAAACAGAATATGGTTTGTGCAAAGTAGATGATAAATATATGACAAATATAAAAGGAGTATATGCAGGAGGAGACTTAACCCAAACAAAATCCTCAGTAGCAAGAGCTGTAGCTGCAGGGAAAAAAGCAGCAGAAGCAATTTTAGAAGAAGGGAATGAATAAAAATGTCAAAACCAATGGTAGCAATAATAGGAAAACCAAATGTTGGAAAATCAACTTTTTTTAATTACATAGTAGGTCAAAGACTTTCAATAGTTGAAGACACACCAGGAGTTACAAGAGACAGAATATATGCAGATAGCAACTGGAGAGGAAGAGATTTTACATTAATAGATACAGGAGGAATTGAACCAGAGCTAGATGACATAATTCATATAGGAATGAGAGAACAGGCGCAAATGGCAATAAATATTGCGGATGTTATAATCTTTATAACAGACATAAAACAAGGTGTAACAGCAGCTGATACTGAAATTGCAACAATGCTTAGAAAATCAAAAAAGCCAATAGTTTTAGTATGCAACAAGTCAGATAACTTTGGAGAACCAGACCCAGCACTTTATGAGTTCTACAATTTAGGAATAGGAGAACCACACCCAGTATCTTCAACAAATGCCCTAGGAATAGGAGATGTGTTAGATGCAGTATATGAACACTTCCCAGAAAAAGAGCCAAACGAAGAAAATAAAGAAATAATAAATGTAGCAATAATAGGAAAACCAAATGTTGGAAAATCTTCACTAGTAAACAAAATACTTGGAGAAAATAGAGTAATAGTAAGCAATGTTGCAGGAACAACACGAGATGCAATAGATTCATACTTTGAAAATGAAAATGGAAAATATAATTTTATAGACACTGCAGGAATAAGAAAACACAGCAAAGTTAATGAAAACATTGAAAAATACAGCGTTATGCGTTCTCTACTTGCAGTTGAAAGAGCTGATGTATGCTTAATACTAATAGATGCAAATGAAGGAGTAACAGAACAAGACACAAAAATTGCAGGAGAAGCTCATGAAGCTGGTAAGGGAATAATAATAGTAGTAAATAAATGGGATGAATATGAAAAAGAAACAGGAACACTAGAAAATTATAAAAAACAAGTATATAATAAACTAAGTTATTTAACATATGCTCCAATAATCTTCATATCAGCAAAAACAGGGCAGAGAGTAGATAAGCTATTTGGAATGATAAATAAAGTTGCAAACAGTAACTCACTTAGAATTCCTACAGCCACACTAAATCAAGTAATAAATGAAGCAATAGCAGTAGTTCAACCACCAACAGATAAAGGAAAAAGATTAAAAATACTATATGCAACACAAGCTCAAACAAAACCACCAACATTTGTTATATTTGTAAATAATAAAGAACTATTCCATTTCTCATATGAAAGATACTTAGTAAACCAAATAAGAAGCAACTTTGATTTAGAAGGTACACCAGTAAGAATCATTTCAAGAGAAAAAAGAGAGGATAAATAATAAAGGAGGTCAAAACAAATGTCAGCAGTATATATATTAGTAGCTTTAGTAGCTTATTTGATAGGCAGTATAAATTTTGCCATTATATTTAGTAAAAAATTTGCAGGGTTTGATGTAAGAGAAAAAGGAAGCAAAAACGCAGGAACAACAAATGTTTTAAGGACAGTAGGAAAAGGAGCAGCAGCACTAACTTTAATTTGTGATATACTAAAAGGAGTTGTAGCCGTTCTTATTGCAATGCTTGCAGCTAATATTTGGAAAGATACAGATACTGTAGTTTTAAAATATTTAGCAGGATTATTTGCAATAATAGGCCATACTTTCCCAGTGTATTATGGCTTTAAAGGTGGAAAAGGGGTAGCAACTTCACTTGGAGTTTTATTAATAGTAAATCCACAAATAGGAATAATTTGCCTAAGTTTTGCATTAATTATAATGATTGCAACAAGATGGGTATCATTAGGCTCTATCCTAGCAGCAACACTATTTCCAATACTAACAATATTTATGACAGATAACTTTGGAGGAAAAGTAATAAGCATTTTAATTGGAGTACTTGTAATATTTAATCATAGAACAAACATTAAGAGATTAAAAGATGGAACTGAAAATAAATTATCATTCAAGAAATAGGGAGGTAAACTTATGAAAAATATTTCGATAATAGGAAGTGGTAGCTGGGGCTCAGCCCTTGCAATACATCTGGCAAAACTTGGCAATAATGTTAAAATGTGGTCATTTTCCGAAGAAGAAGCTGAATTAATAAGCAATCAGAAAAAATGCAAATTTCTTCCAGAAGCTACAATGCCACAAAATATAATTTGCACAACAGATTTTAAAACAGCAATTGAAGAAACAGAAATGTTACTTATAGTAACACCTTCAAAATTTGTAAGAGAAACAATTCAAAAATTTAAACAATATGTTACAAACCAAGAAATAATTATATGTTCAAAAGGATTTGAAGAATCAACATTATACACTTTAAACGAAGTAGTTGAAGAAGAACTTCCGAACTGCAAAATAGGAGGATTATCAGGACCAAGCCATGCTGAAGAAGTATCACTTGGAATCCCAACAGCCCTTGTTATTGCATCAAAAGATGATAAACTATTACAAGATGTTCAATCTACTTTTATGAATGAAACTTTAAGAATCTACACATCATATGACATTAAAGGTGCTGAGCTTGGTGGAGCACTAAAAAATATAATTGCATTTTGTGCTGGAGCAATTACTGGACTAAATCTAGGGGATAATACATTTGCAGCATTACTTACTAGAGGACTTTCAGAAATGGCAAAACTTAGCGTAAAAATGGGAGGAGATCCAAAAACAATATATGGACTAACAGGACTTGGAGATCTAATAGTAACATGTATGAGCAATCATAGTAGAAATAGAAGAGCAGGAATTTTAATTGGTCAAGGAAAAACAATAGAAGAAGCAAAAAAAGAAATAGGTATGACAATAGAAAGTATTGATAATATTCAAACTGCATATAAGCTTTCAAAAAAATATAATGCACAAATGCCAATAGTAAATGCGGTATATGAAGTTTTATTTGAAGGATTAGATGCAAAAGAAGCCATAGCAAATTTAATGACAAGAAATCCAAAATTTGAAGATTAGAATATTTACAAATGACTTTGGATAGACTATAATAATAATATATAAAATGAAAGGAATGAATAAATATGGGATTTTTTAGTGATTTAGGAAAGAAAACATCTGAAACAACTGGAAAAATAGCAAGAGAAACAAAACTAAAATTTAAAATTAATGAAAACAAAGGCAAAATTAATGATATATATGAAGAAATAGGCAAGAAAGTATATGAAAAACATATAAGAGAAAACAGTGTATGTATCAAAGATGAAATACTAGAAGAATGCTCAAAAATTGATGAATTAAGCAAAGAAATAGAAGATGCTAGAATTGAAATATTGAAATTAAACCAAAAAAGATTATGTTGTAAATGCTCAGCTGAAATAGAAGAAGGAGCATTATTCTGCCCAAAATGTGGAGAAAAACAAATGCAAGAACCAACAGTAAAAGAGGAAGCAGTTCAAAAACTTGAAAATGCAGAAATAGAGCCAGATAAACAAGAAGAAGCAGAAGCAGTAAAAGAAGACTTAGATGAAGAAATAGCAGAAAATACAGAAACAAACGAAAATCAAAACAATGAATAAAATTAATTAATATGGGTACCTTTCAAATAGGTACCTTATTATTTTATCCACATTAAAATCAGTAACATTAATAAAAAAGCCTTTATCAAAACTAATCCACATATTTATTCTAAATTTATCGTTATTTTCCATAAAAACTCCGACAATATCTGCACTTTCAGAAGGGTTTAAGAAAGTGTTTTCCCATTGTAAAGGATTTTTTAAATCCACATTATTATTATAATATTTACTTAAAAAACGCTTAATTTCGCCTTTTTCAGTGCTATATAGGCTTACAACAACTCCCATTTTAAAATTTCCTTTCTACTTATAATATTATTTGAAAATATTTTTAAGTTATACATAAGAATAAAAGGTAATTATTCGGAAATAATATTTTAAAGGTGATTTTAATTGAAAAAATTTTTAATGATAATTTTTTGCATTATTTTTCTTGTTGGTTGTAACAAAAAGGAAGATACAAGCAAGGAAAAAACAATTGAAGAAGTTGAATACTTGAGCTCACAAATAATTGATATTCTAAATGATATGAACAACATAAATATAAATAAACATACTCTTGCATCAGAAAAAATTGATTTAAAAGAATCTAAGAGTGACAGTCAAGAATCTTCTAACAGTGAATCATCAAGTGATGAAAGCAAGGAAAATAAAACACCAGATGTTGGAAAAGGAGAAGTAGATATAACAAATTTGCAAATGGAAAGTACACTTCAAACTGATACAGAAAATGTAGATTGGGAAAAGGTAAAAAACAAAATTGAAATCTTAAATAATTCCTGGTCAATTATCAGACTAGATTTAGCATACACAAATGTTATAGAAGATGATATAGAAAACTTTTCAAGTTTGCTAAATCAAAGCATCATTGAAATAAATAATGAAAACAAAAAAAATGTACTTGAAAATCTGGGAAAATTATACTCATATATTCCAACATTTCTAAGTAGCTGCTATGCAAATAAAAACACACAAGAAATTCAGAATTCAAAACTAGAAATAATAACTGCATATATCTTGATAACAAACACCGAAGAATGGGACCGAGCAAGTGAACATATGAACAATGCTGAAACATCATTTAGAAATATTATGAATGATAAAGAATACAGTAAAGGAAAAGAAAGCAAACTAAACAAAATATATGCCTTAATAAAAGACACACAGAATTCAACAACAACCCAAAGCAAACCAGTTTTTTATATGAACTACACTGATTTAATATCAAACATCAATAAACTTTAAAATATTTTATGTAAATTAGCAAAATTATCTTGTAATAGAAACTATAAATGTGCTATAATTAATCTATTGTACAAAGATTTGGAGGAATAAAATTGAATACAAGTATAATAGATGAACAAAAAAAATATATAGAAAAAATTAGAAAAATAAACACTAAACCAAAATACTACAACATTCTTACAATGGGCTGTGAATTAAATGAAAACGATTCAGAAAAAATTGCAGGAATGCTTACAGAAATGGGCTACGAAGCAACAGAAGACTTAAATAAAGCAAGTATTTTTATACTTAACACATGTTGTGTTAGGGAAAATGCTGAAGAAAAATTATTTGGGAAGTTAGGAGAATTAAAAAAAATCAAGCAAACAAACAATGGAATAATTGCCATATGCGGGTGTATGATGCAAGAAAAACATATTCAAGACAAATTAAAACAAAGCTATCCATATGTTGATATTATATTTGGCACACACACCCTACATAAATTACCAGAAGATTTATATAAAATTTTAACAGACAAACAAAAAATAAAAGATATATTAGATATTGATGGGGAAATATATGAAGGACTGCCAATAAAAAGAAACAGTAACAAAACAGCATCAGTAACAATAATGTATGGATGCAACAACTTTTGCTCATACTGCATAGTTCCATATGTTAGAGGCCGTGAAAGAAGTAGAAAACCAGAAGATATCTTAAATGAAATAAGAGAACTTGCGCGGAGAAGGTTACAAAGAAGTTACTTTGCTTGGGCAAAACGTTAATTCATATAAAGCCGAAAATAATTATGGCTTTGCAGAATTATTAAGAGATGTTCAAAAAATAGATGGGATAGAGATTATCAAATTCATATCGCCACACCCTAAAGACTTTACAGATGATGTGATAAAAGCTATAAAAGAATGTAATAAAGTAACTAGATTAATACATCTTCCGCTTCAATCAGGTAGCTCAGCAGTACTAAAGAAAATGAATAGAAAATACACAAAAGAACAATATTTAGAGTTAGTAAAAAAAATAAAAAAGGAAATACCAGGTGTACTATTTTCAACAGACATAATTGTTGGATTTCCAGGAGAAACTGAAGAAGATTTTCAAGATACATTAGATGTTGTAAAGGCAGTAAATTTTGAACAAATATTTATGTTTATTTACTCAAGAAGAGTTGGAACACCAGCAGATAGAATGGAAAACCAAGTGCCAGACAATATAAAACATAATAGATTCGATAGATTAAAAGAATTATTTGAGAATCAGGTAGAATTAAACAATAAAAAATACATAGGAACTGTTCAAAAAATACTAGTAGAAGGATTAAGCAAAAATAATACAGATATGCTTTCAGGTAGAACAAATAGCAATAAAGTCGTAATATTTGAAGGTTCAAAAGACTTAATTGGGCAAGTAATTAATGTAGAAATTATATCTGAACATAAGTGGTATTTAAAAGGTAAAAAAATATAAAATAAATTTCAAAAATCTCTTTACTTTTTTAAGTATATTTGATATAACTATAGCATAAAATTATGTCTACAAAAGGAGCATATTATGGAAAAGAATATAATAAAATTTTTAGAATTTATAGAAAAAGATAAAAAGTTATCAAGCAATACATTAGAATCATACCAAAGAGATATATACCAATTCAAAGATTACATAGATGAAAATAAAATAGACTATATCAAAATTGAAGGTAGCCAAATAGTTGAGTATTTAGATTATTTAGCAAAGATTAACAAAAAACCTTCAACAATATCAAGACATCTTGCTTCAATTAGATTATTTTATCAATATTTGTTAAGAGATAAAAATGTAAAAGAAGACCCTACAAAAGGTATTCAATCACCTAAAATTGAAAAAAAGGCTCCTAGTGTTTTATCATCTCAAGAAGTATCACTATTATTAGAACAACCTAGTGGAGAAGATTTAAAAAGCTTAAGAGATAAAGCAATGCTTGAAGTAGCATATGCAACAGGTATGAGAGTTACAGAAATAATTTCTCTAAATATTGAAAATGTTGACTTAAATGCAGGTTCAGTAACTTGTAAAAATGAAAACAAACAAAGAATTATTCCATTAGGTAAGCTTTCCTTAAAAGCACTAAATGAATATATAACAAAAGCTAGACCAAACTTAATTAGAGATGAAAAAGAACAAGCTCTATTTGTTAATATAAATGGAAGAAGATTAACAAGACAAGGATTTTGGAAGATAATTAAATTTTATAAAGAACAAGCACATATTTCAAAAGACATTACACCACATGTATTAAGACACTCATTTGCAACACACTTACTTCAAAATGGTGCAGATTTAAAATCAATACAAGCAATGCTTGGACATTCAGACATATCTTCAACACAAGTATATATGCAATTTCAAGATGACAATTTAAAAAATGTTTATCAAAAAGCTCATCCAAGAGCATAAAAATAAATAAAATATGAAACGGCTGAAACTGAGCCGTTTCTTCTAAAAAAGGAGGAATTTAAAATGGCAAAAATATTACCAGATATATCAAGAACTTTTAACGAATTCTTGTTATTGCCAAATTTAACAACAGAAAAATGTGTGCCATCAAATGTATCATTACGCACACCACTTGTAAAATTCAGAAGAGGAGAAGAACCAAAATATTCAGCAAATGTACCAATGGTTTCAGCAATAATGCAATCAGTTTCAGGCGAAAAAATGGGAGTAGCATTAGCAAGAGAAGGTGGACTTGCATTCATATTTGGTTCACAATCAATTGAAGATCAAGCAACAATGGTATATCATGTAAAAAAACATAAAGCTGGTTTTGTAATAAGTGATTCAAATGTAAAATCAGGAACATCTCTAAAAGATGTTTTATCACTTAGCAAAAAAACAGGACATTCAACAGTTATAGTAACTGATGATGGAACCCCAACAGGTAAATTCCTAGGAATAGTTACAAATAAAGACTACAGAATATCAAGAGACAACCTAGATGCTCCAATAGATGATTACATGACTAGAAAAGAAAATGTAATTTGGGCCAAAAAAGGAATAAGCCTTTCAGAAGCTAATGACATTATTTGGGAACACAAATTAAATTGTTTACCAATATTAACAGAAGAAGGCAATTTGAAATATTTAGTATTCAGAAAAGATTATGAAGAAAGAAAAAATAATCCAAATTCTTTATTAGATGAAAATAAAAGATACATAGTTGGAGCAGGAATAAATACGAGAGATTATGAACAAAGAATTCCAGCATTAGTTGATGCAGGTGTTGATATATTATGTATGGATTCATCTGATGGATATTCAGTATGGCAAAAAAATACTATTGACTTTGTAAGAAGCAAATATGGTGAAGATGTAAAAATTGGTGCAGGAAATGTTGTAGATAGAGAAGGATTCAGATATTTAGCAGAAGCTGGAGCAGACTTCATTAAAGTTGGAGTAGGCGGAGGCTCAATCTGTATAACTCGCGAGACAAAAGGAATAGGCCGTGGACAAGCAAGTGCCTTAATGGATGTTGTAGATGAAAGAAATAAATATTATGAAGAAACAGGAATTTATATACCAGTATGCTCAGATGGAGGAATAGTATATGACCACCATATAACATTAGCCCTAGCAATGGGAGCAGATTTTGTTATGATGGGAAGATATTTTGCAAGATTTGATGAAAGCCCTACAAGAGTGGTAAAAGTAGGAAACAATTATGTGAAAGAATATTGGGGAGAAGGCTCAAATAGAGCAAGAAACTGGCAAAGATATGACATGGGAGAAGGAAATAAACTAAGCTTTGAAGAAGGTGTTGATTCATATATTCCTTATGCAGGTCCATTAAAAGAAAACTTAGATATAACAATATCAAAAATAAAATCAACAATGTGTAACTGTGGAGCAACAACAATTAAAGAACTTCAAGATAATGCTCGTTTAACACTAGTATCTGAAGTAAGTATTTCAGAAGGTGGAGCACATGATGTAATGCTTAAAGAAATAGATCATTCATATAAAAGCTAAATAAAAAATAAAACAAGTATTGCTAAGCAAAGGCAAAACTTGTTTTATTTGCAAATACAATCAATAATGTGCTATAATCAATTATATATGGGCAGTGTTCCCATAATTTTTGAAACAAGCAAAGGAAGAAAGCTTTATGGAAAAGCAGCACAGATTTATTGATGTATGCGTTGATGAGTTCAAGCCCTTCACTGTAAACAGAAAGATAGGAATTAAGAAATGGGATGGTTCATTAATTGTACCACCAATCTGCATCGAAACACCGGACCTAAATGAACTAGAAAACTTTGGGTACACCTTTATTCACACCGAAGAAGGCGGGATTCTCATTAATAAACTAGGCCAACAACTGCTTAGACCGATGGAAGAGATTGGCTGGTTTTATGACCCCAAATATTTGATTGTAGCATTCAAAAATTTCGAAAGTGAATCTTGCGGTTTGTACTTTGTAGAAAACAAAGAGACAGTAAACGGGATTGATGATGCAACAATGGAGCCCAAATTTATTCAAACCGTTGTAAAGAGCAAGGTGGGAGCTGTTTCGTATGAAGGAAAGGTCATATTTGAACCTAACTACAAGGAAATAGCAATCTTTGGCAAAAGGTTTTTTATCGCTTACGACGAAAATGCCCATGCCACGATCACTTATTCCAACTGGAAACACAGTATCAGCGGACTAACATACTACAAGGTATTGCTAAGAAAGCGTTGCAATGAAGTTCTCCTTGTTCGAAACTACAATGGAAAATTTCAGTGGATTGACTGTGAAACCGGCGAAGAACTTGAAGAAACAAGAGAATTGGCCAATTTTAGAAAACTGGCTGAGAAGGACTTGGCTCGTGCAAACAAAGGCTTGTAAAAAAAGAAAAAGGCAAAAAAGCTTATTAGCTCATTGCCTTTTTCTTTTTTATTCCCACTCAATTGTAGCTGGTGGTTTAGATGTAATATCATAAACAACTCTATTTACATGTTTAACTTCATTTACAATTCTACTAGAAACTTTTTCTAATATTTCATAAGGAATTTTACTCCATGTGGCTGTCATAAAATCTGTAGTTGTAACAGAGCGAAGGGCTACAGTATAGTCATAAGTTCTACCATCTCCCATAACACCGACTGATTTTAAATTTGTTAGTACAGCAAAGTATTGGTTCAAAGTTCTATCTAAACCGGCTTTTGCAATTTCCTCTCTAAAAATATAATCCGCTTCTTGCAATATTTCTATCTTCTCTTTAGTAATCTCGCCAATAACTCTAATTGCTAAACCAGGACCAGGGAAAGGTTGCCTAAACACTAATTTTTCAGGAATGCCAAGCTCTAAACCGGTTTTACGAACTTCATCTTTAAATAAGTCTCTTAAAGGCTCAATTATCTCTTTAAAATCAACATAGTCTGGCAAACCACCAACATTATGATGACTCTTTATAACTGCAGCTTTACCATGACCACTTTCAATAACATCAGGGTAAATAGTACCTTGAACAAGAAAATCAACAGTTCCAATTTTTTTAGCTTCTTCCTCAAACACTCTAATAAATTCTTCACCAATAATTTTTCTTTTCTCTTCAGGTTCAGAATGACCAGCAAGTTTGCTTAAAAATCTATCTTGAGCGTTAACTCTAATTAAATTTATATCAAATTGATTTTTGAAAACATGTTCAACTTCATCAGCTTCGTTTTTTCTTAAAAGGCCGTGGTCAACAAATATACATGTAAGATTCTTTCCAACAGCTTTATGAAGCAATACAGCTGCCACAGAAGAGTCTACACCGCCAGAAAGAGCACAAAGTACTTTTTTATCTCCAATCTTCTCTTTTAATTTATTTATAGAATCCTCAACAAATGAAGACATTTTCCAATCTCCTGAACATTTACAAACATTATATAAAAAGTTTCTAATAATAGTAGTACCATTACAAGTATTATTAACTTCTGGATGGAATTGAATACCATAAAAACCTTTTTCTATATTTTGCATACCAGCAATAGGGCAATTAGAAGTATTAGCAATTACCTCAAAACCATCAGGCATTTTATCTACTAAGTCAGTGTGACTCATAAGGCATACATTTTTTTCAGGTAAACCAACAAATAGAGGAGAAGAGGCTGTCAAAGCTACTTCAATTTCGCCATATTCGCGTTTAACACCTTTTTTTACATTCCCACCCATAACAGTACTCATAAGTTGCATTCCATAGCATATGCCTAAAATAGGAATACCTAGGTTGAAAATACTTTCATCACATCTTGGAGAACCCTCTTCATAAACACTTGCAGGTCCACCAGTAAAGATAATTCCCTTAGGGTTCAAACTTTTTATTTTTTCAATTGGTGTATCATAAGGCATTACTACAGAATATACATTACATTCTCTAACACGCCTTGCTATTAATTGATTATATTGACCATAAAAGTCTAAAATTACAACTGTTTCATTATCATTCATATATAATAACCTCCTAAAATAATTACATCTTTAACAATTGTAACACAAATTCACCAAAAATTCAAAAATTTGCATATTTTTTTGCAAAATGGTATAATTTATTTATGTAATAGAGAAAGGTGGTATTTTTATGGAAAATAGAAATCATAGAGAATTCTGCAAGGAATTACAGCCTAAATCAAACAATACAAATAATATAAATAATACATATACATATAATAATAGAAATCAAACAAGGAGAAGAAATATAAAAGCTCCTACAGTAAGAAATAATAAGAGATGGACAACTACAAAAACTGCTATACTTACATTAGCATTAGCTACTTTAGGAACAACAATTGCAGTTCCTAGAATACAGCAACATAGATACGAAACAACTTCTGTTCAAGAACAAATTAAAGCTGAGGCGCAAAAAGAATTAATAGAAGAATCTGAAGAAGGAAATTTTTATTTTGATGGTTCTAATTTTGCAACTCAAGCAAGCACACCTCACACAGCACTTTATAAGGTTCTTGAAAATACGGATATAGATGAAATAGTAGATGAATATATAAAAAAACCAACACCAGAATTAAAAGCACAAATTGAAGACAGAATAGATGACTTAGTTGATTTTAATGTAGACACCTTAAGAGCTTTATTTGCAGATGGTGAGAATACAAGTATCGACAATGTTAATATTTCTATGACCTTAAGAGGAGATACCGAATATGAACAAGAAAAAATAATGAGAGGACAAAAAGATTCAAAAGGTTGGACTCTAAGAGTCAATACACCTAATTCTAATTTAGAATCAAGATGTGGTCAAAATTCAAATTACAATGAAATTCCACGAGATTTATTTACATTAATTAGCCAAGCTAAGATTGCCAAACTTGAAAGAGATCCAAATGTTAAATTAAAACTTAATGGCTTTTATGATCAAGATATTTTTGATAGAGCTTTAAAAACATATAAAGAGACAAAAACTAAAATGACAGCCAAGGGTTATAATTTATCTACACATAATGGAACAACATGTTTAAAAACAACTGATGGTAAATATTATAATTATGAAAATGAAAAAGTGTTAAGTGATGATGATTTTGAAAGATAAAAAAATGGGTAAAAGCCCATTTTTTTATTGGAAATTTGCTAAAGGATTATTCTCAACAGCATCACGAACTCTCTCATCATTTACATGTGTATATATCTCAGTAGTAGATATACTTTCATGCCCAAGTAGTTCCTGCAAAGCTCTAATATCAACATCACCATATTGATACATAAGAGTTGCAGCAGTATGCCTTAATTTATGTACAGAATACTTTTTAGTATCTAATCCAGCTTTTCCTAATTCTTTTTTTACTATATCTTGAACAGAACGGTTACTAATTCTTTCCTTTCTTTCACTTAAGAACAGTGCATCACGAGAATCGTTTTTAACCTTATCATGTGGTCTAATAGATAAATAACTCGTTACAGCATTCATACACGCCTTATTAAGGAAAATAGTGCGTTCCTTGTTGCCTTTACCAATAACTGTCATCTTGCTTTCAGTAAAATCAATGTTACTGATATTAATTCCAACTAATTCTGATAAACGCATACCACAATTTAAGAATAATGTAATAATTGCATAATCTCTTACATTATTTCTATTATCTTCATTTTGAGTTACTTCTAAAAGCTTTTTACTTTCTTCTAATGAAAGATATTTAGGCATCCTTTTTCCTAACTTAGGAGTCTCCAAATCCTGAGCAGGATTAACTTCAAGCAATTTTGCTTTACTTGTTAGATATTTAAAAAATACTCTTATAGAAGATATTTTTCTAGCTCTTGTAGCAGGGCTACTTTTTAGCTCTCGAGCCATATATGACACATAACCATGAATATCTTGTAGAGTAACTCTTTTTAATGTATCAACTGTCATATCATTTATTTTAACAACTTTATAATTTGCTTCATCAGCCAACTTAAACTGTTTTTTCATATATTTAAGAAAATTAGCTATATCATAATTATACTCTTTAACACTATTAGGGGACTTATTAAGTATAGTAATAGTATAATCCAAAAAAGAGTTAAGAAAATCAGGATTCTCATCACGACTAATCATTTGTAAAACACCTCACATATATTTATATAATAAAAAACACTAATTTGCAAGAATTTTATCTATAAATATGCAAAAAAACAAATAGAGTAGGGAGGAGGCGAACATTTGTGCTTGGCCATAAAATTAATTTATGAAAAAAAATTAAAAAATAATCTAATTAATTATAAATATGTGATATATTATTATTCAATTTTATTACAAGGTCCTAATGTTATGAAAATGCATCTTTTACAGGAATGGAATGATTTAAAAGAAAACTTAAAAAATGATGAAAGAATATTTCTTAAAGACTTAAATAAAAATGTAACTATAAATGATTTTGATGTAACTTTACATAAAACTGAAAATGGAACAAATATATTTTTCTTTACATTTCCAGACTATGAATATAGAGATGCAGCTAGCAAATATGTTGCTTTAGCTCTAACTAAAAATATGCCAAGATACTTTACATTAGAATATTCTGAAAAAATAATGACACATGAATTATGCTGGCATATAGGCGAATTTTTAATTACTCCAGAAGGTCAAAAACGACACAATAATTATGGAAGTATTGATAATAACCAACTATCAAGCTTTATTGGTTATGTATTAGGACTATTAGAAACCGAAAATAATTAATACTATACATATATAAATAAATGTAAAAATTGCTCAAAAAAACGACGCACGAGAATCGATTTTAAGGCGTTTTTATTTTTTAGACATATAGTTTGTTGTCACCAAAATACGACAAATATAGAGAATTAGCCAGTTTGAGGATTTTTGAAAAAATTTATCTAAAATATAATATGAAACAAAAATTATTAAGTGGCAAAATTAAATTTTAAATAAAAAAATATTTAGATGTAAAATTATAAAGATAAATTAAAAAAGTGGCTTAAAATTGATTCTAGGAACAAATAGCTGGAACTAAACTAATAAAGCTTTAAAGGTTAGTAGTAGCAATAAATTGTAGGTAAGACCTTGGAAAGGAGCTTAATATACTTTATTTCTACACCCCTTTGCACAAAACTTTGATTTTGTGCAAAGTTGTATGTGCTTTTATTCTCCTCTCCTTCTTTTTTAATTAAAACAATTTAAAAAAGAGGCTTACTACTAAACCTCTTTTACTAAATTTAATTTATAGATTTAATCTAATAAATTTATTTATCTATTCCTTTTTTAGGAATAAATTTCTCTGCAAACTTATATCTTTCTCTATTTTTAACATATAAAAATCCTATTATACTAAAAGTTACTGCTCCCAAGAAATTGACAAACAAGTCTTTTATTGTATCTATTAATCCAATGTCTAAATAACCATTTTCTATTATTGTAATAGTACCATCTTTTGAATAAATTTCTGTCTTTTCAATGTTTTTTACTTTAATTGGTATATTTGCATTATTTTTATTTATTAAAACTGATGAGATTTCTGTAACTATTCTATCTTTTTGCATATCAGTTTTAGCAATATTATCTGCTGAAAATTCGAAAAATTCCCATAATATACCTACTGTCATAGAAAAACAAAATGCAACTATAGCTATATATAAAGGTGATAAATTAAAACTATTGCTATTTTGATTTAATAAATCAACTAATGAAAACCCTATACCAGCACATATAAATCCATTTAATGTGTGTAGTATTGTATCCCAAAATGGTATAATACCATAAAAATTATTTATCTCCCCTAATATTGCAGTTGAATATATAAAAATATATATAATGCCTTCTAATAGGCTTGGAATGCCTATTTTAAACTTTTCAGAAATTATTGTTGGTATTGTAAATAATATTAATGCTAAAATACACATTAAAACGTTCGATATGTTACCACATACTATTTGAAATATCATACTTAAAATAACAAATAGCCTTAATATTAAGTAAATTGCAATTGATTTTTTATTTGTTTCTTTATATTTTTTTCTCATTATTTTTGAAAATTTTTTCATATAAAATCCTCTTATTTAATTAATTTAAATAAACCATCTTGCGATCTAAGAATTTTTAAGAAAGATATTTACTCTTTCTAAAAATTCTGCATTATTTTTTGTTGTAACAATTTGTTCCATAATTTGTTCTGTCATTTCTTGAGTGTTCATATTTGACATTGCTTTTCTAAGTGCAAAGATTGTATCTAATTCCTCTTTTGAAAGTAGTAATTCTTCTTTTCTTGTTCCAGATTTATTTATATCAATTGCAGGGAATATACGCTTTTCTGATAGAGCTCTATCTAGGTGAACTTCCATGTTTCCTGTTCCTTTGAACTCTTCGAATATAACATCATCCATTCTACTTCCGGTTTCAACTAATGCTGTTGCTAGTATTGTTAAACTTCCAGCATCTTCTGTGTTTCTTGCTGCGCCAAAGAATCTTTTTGGTTTATGAAGAGCTGCAGGGTCAAGACCTCCTGATAGTGTTCTTCCAGAAGCTGGGACTACTAAGTTGTAAGCTCTTGCAAGCCTTGTAATACTGTCTAATAATATTACAACATCTTTGTGTTGTTCAACTAACCTCTTTCCTCTTTCAAGTACCATTTCTGCAACTTTAACATGATGTTCTGGTAATTCGTCAAAAGTTGAATAAATAACATCACCTTTAATAGAACGCTTCATATCTGTTACTTCTTCTGGTCTTTCATCTATTAATAATACTATTAACTCTAAATCAGGATTATTTGCAGTAATGCTATTTGCTATTTTCTTTAGAATTGTTGTTTTTCCTGCTTTAGGTGGAGCAACAATCATTCCTCTTTGGCCTTTTCCTATTGGACATAGCAAGTCCATCATTCTCATTGTATATTCATTTGAAGTAGTTTCAAGCTTGATTCTTTCTTGAGGATATATAGGGATTAAATCATCGAAAGAGCGCCTTTTCATTGCTTTTTCTGGATGTTCGCCATTTACAGCCCCTACGAATATTAATGCTGGGAATTTTTCTCCTTCTTTTGGAGTTCTTTTTATTCCCTTTACCATATCTCCAGTATCTAGTCTGAATCGTTTTATTTGAATTGGTGAAACATATACATCTTTAGGTGTTGGCAAATAATTTTCACCTCTAAGAAATCCATAGCCATCAGGTAGAACTTCTAGTATTCCTTCTACAACTTCATCGCCTTCACTTGTAAGTTTATATCCTTCTTCTGTAATAACTTCTTTAAATTCAGTATTTTCAGTTGAAGCATTTGGTTTATCCTGTCCTAATTTTTCTTTTAAAATAGAAATCAACTCTTCCTTTTTAAATTTTGTTGTATTTTTTATTCCTTCATCCTTTGCTTTTTCTCTCAATTCAATAAGAGATAACTCTTCCAATTCCATTATCATTTCCTCCCTATTATTTTATTATAATTTTTTTTGGAAAGTATTCGAAATAAACTCTTTAGAAATAATCATAAGGTAGGCAAAAACACCCACCTTTTATTTGCTAGTATCTATATAAACTCTTTCATTAGGCAAATACATATCTAACTTCTCTCTTGCAGCTTCTTCAATATATTCTTCTGAATTTATATTGTTTTTCTTTTTGTACAAGGATTCCTTATAAGCAACTTTTGAATCAATTTGCTCAGAATAATATGCTTGCTCACTTTTATAAGAATTTAATACCTTTTGTTGACTGGCAAATATATATACTAAATATATTGATATTACTATTAAAAATAGTTTCTTACAAATTTTCTTTGATTTCATTAGTAAACTCCTAATTATTTAATAAATAATCCATCTATATTAATATTCTACAAATTTAAGCAAAATCCTTCTTTTTTCCGATTTTTATCTTATTGAACTGTATTTTTTTATGGAAAAATCTAAAAAGTGACAATATCTTTTTTGTAATATACATAATTGGGTTTAAAATTGATTTTTTTAGTAATTTAATAACGAATTTTGTAGGTACAACTATTAAGTTGAACAATACCTTTTTTACAAAGTTTATTATTTCTACAGAAATTTTTATAAACAATCGACTAAAAATCAATATATATGCTGATACTCCAAGTAAAATTCCTATAAAAATATATAATCTTAGTTCCCCGTTGTTGAATTTGAATATTGAATATAGTAATATTGAACCTGCTATTATCCAAAATATAAAGTCTTGTAAGTATGTAATAAAATCTGGTGTTTTGAAGGATTTTCTAAAGATTCTAAATATATCAAATATTAAGCCAATTATTAGTCCGTTAAGAATAAATATTATAAAAGAATATGCTTGATTTGGCATTTTTCAGCTCCTTCACCTTATTTAAAGATTTTACCTATAAAAGATCCACCTGCTTTTTTGTCCAAAGTTTTTTCAGAATAAGCTAGATTTGAAATTGTACCTTCAACAATAATTTCTGTTGTGTCTAAGCTCAATTTATTAATTCTTAAATTTTCTCCTTTTACTGTTAATAGACCTAATTCAGTTTCAACTATTACAATTTGGTCATCAAAACTTAATACATCTAAAACTCCTGAAATTGTAAGTTTTTCCCTATTTTCAAGAATTACATTTTGAATACTGTTAGAAGTAATCTGTTTTTTATCTTCTATTACCATAAAACCTCTCCTCTCTATATTTTCATATTAATTATATATATTCAAAAAATACCTTTTTAGAACTACTTGTTTACAAGTATTTTAAGGAATATTTCAATAAGACTTCTGAAATTTTTACTTCTACAAATGATGAAAAACATATGACAATTAATACTGCTATTGAAACTAATGTGTGCCTTATGATTTCAAGCTTGATATTTTCTTTTCTCCTGTCTAACATAATTGATTTATAGAGCTTCATTCCACTAACTGCAAGTATAATTATACAGGGAATTGCTATAATGTTTTTTATGACCATTGTAGAAGCAAAAAGTATGATTCCCTTTCCTGTTCCAAGTACATACATAATTGCTGAAAGAGTATATCCAAGACAAAATCCTTTAAAACAGATGATTAAATAGACCAATAGTAATCCTATAACAGTAGAGCCCATAAGCCATAAAGAAATTACTACAAACAAGTTGTTCCTCATAGATTCCTTCAAGACTCCACCTGTATTAAGAATGCCATTAGTTTTTAATGAGAAAATAGAATTATTTATATATTCGGAAATTTCATTTGATTGTGGGCTACTTAAATTATTAACAAAAACAACTCCCAACATAATACCAATTAAAAAAATAATACTGGCTATTGCATATTCTCTTAAATTATTTTGAACATGTGAAACTAATATATTCCCATATTGATTTCTTCTATATCTTGATCTAAAATTTCTCATACTCTCCTCCACCCTTGTACATTTTATGTGTGGAGAGGGGGAGATATGAGTTTTTTACATGTTGAAAACAAAAATATATATTGGATAAAACTTATATGCATTAAAATTGCATTATTTGCATAAAAAAACAGAGACTAAAAAATCTCTGTTTTCCTTATCTGGTGCCACCGACGTAGACATTTACAACTCGTTAGCTCTCTTGACGAATGACTAAATAGTCATTCAAGTTATAAATATATTACCAAATTATTTTATAAAAATCAAGTATTTAAGAAGAAAATATAGAGTGATATTTTATAAACCACTCTATAACTGAATTATAGTTTTAATTTTTTGCAAATAGGACATCTGCCACTGCCTTTTCTTTCGTTATAAACATGTCTTTGATATTCATGACCATTTTTGCATTTCCACCAAACTTTTTTACTATAACTTTTACTAATTGATTTAGGCGTAATTCCTAATTTATTATTCTTTTCATAATTCCATTTTTCCAATAATTCAGGATTCGTCGTTGCTAAATCATTAAAACCAACTAATATCTTGTTTCCAGAACAATACGGACACCCTGTACCACGTCTTCGAGCTGGAATAGTAGCTTCATAGCTATGATTGTTACTACAAATCCACCAGATTTTTTTATGAGTTCCTTTAGTTACTTCATCAGGTTTAATGGTATTCTTACTATAATCCCATTCTTTCAATAATTCTGGATTTGTTGATGCTATATCATTAAATCCTTTAAGAACTTTATTTCCAGAACAATATGGGCAACAAGTTCCTTTTGATTTTGTTCTATTAACAATTGAAGATTTATATTCATGACCATTTTTACATTTCCACCAGACTTTCTTACTACTACCTGAAGTCAAATCAGCTGGATTATATAAAATGTTTTTTTCTTGATTCCATTCTTTCATTAATTCTTTATTATCAATTAATCTATCTGACATATATAACATCACCTTTAATACTACAAAAACGTAATTAATTGCTCTTATTATATAACAAAAGACTGATAATATCAACATATTATCAGTCCTAGAAATTGTAATTTATCGAGATGATTGTAACATAAAAGTTAGATATTTTCAAATCAATATATAACTTTCTAAATTTTATTATGCATGTATAATATTTGTATTCTTTGAAATTTCACTATTAGTTGTTACAATATCATAATTACTCAAATTATGAATATCCTTGTTTCCTGTTATTCTTGCAAAAGTTTTTAATTCATCATTTACAACATTAAAATAATTCTCTAACCTTTTACTGCTTTTTTCAATATTTAATCTTTTTCTTAATTCTGAATCTTGTGTTCCTACTCCTACCGGACACATTCCATTATTGCAAACTCTGTACTGTTGGCAAGCAATTGCCATCATTGCAGCTGTTCCAATAGCGATAGCATCTGCTCCCATTGCAATTGCCTTAGCAAAATCTGATGAAGTTCTTAGTCCTCCCGTTATGACAAGTGATATATCTTCTCCATGCTCATCTAAATATTTTCTTGCTCTATATAGTGCATATATTGTAGGTACTGTTGTTGCATCTTTTATGATTTTAGGGCTTGCACCTGTCGCACCACCTCTCCCATCTATTGTAATAAAATCCGGCTTTGCAAAACAAGCAAATTCTAGATCCTCTTCTATATGTCCTGCTGCAAATTTCACACCAATTGGTCTTCCTTCTGATTTTTCTCTTAATTCATCTACTAGAGATTTTAAGTCTTCTTTTGTTTCAATCTCTTTAAATTTAGATGGACTAATAATATCTTCTCCTACTTTTTTACCTCTTATTTTTGCAATTTCTTCTGTTACTTTTTCTCCGGGTAGGTGTCCTCCCATTCCTGGTTTTGTTCCTTGACCTATTTTAATCTCTATTGCACTTACCTTTTTTAAGTTTTCATCCGTAACACTATATTTATTTGGCACATATTCAAAAATATATTCATAAGCATTTTCAAATTCTTCTGGTAATATTCCACCTTCTCCGCTACATATTGCTGTTTTTACATTTTTCGTTCCTATGGCCAAGGCTGTTTTGGCTTCTTTTGATAATGCACCGAAAGACATGTGTGTTACAAATACAGGTGTTTCTAAAATCATTGGCTTTTTCGCATTTTTACCAATTACTGTTCTTAGACTAACTTCTTCATCCTCAAAAAGTGGCATTTTGCTAAGTTGTCCACCCAGAATTAGAATATCATTCCAGCTAGTTACAGGTAGCTTTGTTCCCATTGCTGAAATAATACTTTTTCCTGTAATAGCCATTGTATGGATATCTTCCATTCTTTGTTCTACTTCGTCTGTACTACGAGTATATTCTTTTAAATAGTTTTCTAGCTTATTTTCATTCTTTCTTGTTTCTTCTTTAGATTCTACTTTTTCTTCTTGTTTTGCATCTTCTTCTACTAATTTAAACATATTCTTTGGTGCAAAACACATTGGACATTTCCAATCATCTGGTAAGTCTTCAAATTTAACTCCCTCTTTTTCTTCATCATAAATATGTCCACATAATTGACATTTATATTTAGCCATTTTTTCCTCCTTTTTTAATTTCAATAAGAGATACAAAAAGGTATCTCTTATTTTACTAATATATTAATAATTTTCTGCTTTTATTTCAAAATATGCTTTTGGATGACTACAAACTGGGCAAATTTCTGGTGCTTCTTTACCAATTACAATATGTCCACAATTTCTACATTTCCAAATTTTATCTCCATCTTTAGAAAATACTAACCCATCTTCTACATTTTCTAATAATTTTTTATATCTTTCTTCATGTTCTTTTTCTATCTTTCCAACCGCTTCAAATAAATATGCTATTCTATCAAATCCTTCTTCCTTTGCTTCTTTTGCCATTCTATCATACATATCTGTCCATTCAAAATTTTCTCCTTCTGCTGCTGCTTTTAAATTTTCAGCTGTAGATGGTATATCTTCATCATGTAATAGTTTAAACCATAATTTAGCATGTTCTTTTTCATTATCTGCTGTTTCTTGGAATATTGCTGCTATTTGCTCATATCCTTCCTTTTTAGCTTTGCTTGCAAAATAGGTATATTTATTTCTTGCTTGTGATTCTCCTGCAAATGCCTCCATTAAATTTTTTTCTGTTTTTGATCCTTTTAACTCCATTTTTTATTCCTCCTCATACTTTATTTTAGATTTACATTCTTCACATATTCCATATAAAATGATACTGTCTACATTAGTAATTACACTCGTTTGATTATGGATCAATTCTTTTAGTTTTTCCTTCTTAAACTGATACATAAAATCAAAAACTTTTCCACATTTGTTGCATATTACACGATAATGTTCTTTATCAATATAATCATATTTGTCTGGTCCAGTTAATACTTTTATTTTCTTGATAGTTTTATTTTCTTGATAGTTTTATTTTCCAATAAAACATTTAAATTTCTATAAACTGTACTTTTACTAATAGTTGGATTATCTTGATGTACTTTATCATATATTTGTTCCGCTGTTGGATGATTTAAATACTTAAATGTTTCTAGTATAATTTCTCTTTGCTTAGAATAGTTATTCATGTGTCCTCTTTCTAAATTAGGAATTATTCCTAAATTTGTTTTATTTTATATTATTTCATATAGTTTGTCAATAACTTTATGATTATTATTACTCAATTTTTTATAATTAGAAAGATAATTTGAGCGATAACTTACTATTTTTATTGTCTGCCATTTTTTATTCCTACATAATATATTTTTTCTGTATAATTTTCTTTAAATTCTATTGATTCATTCTCATTCATGCTACTTACCTCCATTTCTAATCGTTCAATCGTTCAACCATAGTATAACATTTTTATTATTTAATTTTTGTAATATTTGCTAAAGTATTTTGATTTACTTATTGTAATTTGTATCTAAAATCCAAGTATTTATAAGTTTTACCTGATTTTATTGTAAAAAGAGTTTAATTTCATTATTAAATTAAACTCTTAAATCATTTCTTATTCTTCTATTTTTTCAAAGAATTCTTTTCCAAGACCACATAAAGGACAAACCCAATCATCTGGTAAATCTTCAAATTTTACTGCTTCTACATTATCATCATAAATATATCCACAGGCTGTGCATTTATATTTCATAGTACACACCTCCTTTTTATTTTTTTATTAAATCTTCTGCCATTTTATATAATTGCAAACAATTTTCTTCTGAAAGTTTGGATTTAATTGTAACTACTGGTTCTATTATATCTATATTTTTCATTGTGTTCAATATCTCTTTCATACATTTTGCAGAATTTGGTGCCCAAGTTCCATTTTCGATCAATCCAACAATCTTATTTTGATAATTTTTTTCTTTTAAATTCAATAATAGGTTTCTCATTGGAGTAAATATTTCCATATTATATGTTGAAGAAGCAAATACAATTTTCCCATATCTAAATGCATTTTCTATTGCTTCTGACCAATCTTCTTTTGATAAATTCGATAAAACTACTTTGCTTATGCCTTTTTCTTCTAAGATTTCCTTTAACTTTTCACAAGCACTATATGTATTTCCATGAATTGATGCACAAGCTATATACACACCATCACTTTCAGCCTTATAGCTGCTCCAAATATTATATTTTTCAATATAATGTACTAAGTTTTCATTTAGTATTGGTCCATGTAAAGGACAAATTTTTTCTATATCTAAATTCATAACTTTTTTTAATAATGTTTGTACTTGTAAACCATATTTCCCAACTATATTAAAATAATATCTTCTGGCTTCGCAATCCCAATCCTCTTTGGTATCTAATGTTCCAAATTTACCAAATCCATCTGCTGAAAATAATATTTTTTCTTTTTCTTCATATGTCATCATTACCTCTGGCCAATGTACCATTGGTGCCATAATGAATTTTAATTTATGGTTTCCTAAGTCTAAAATTTCTCCTTCTTTTACTTCAATTTTTTTTGAGTCTAAATTTTGTATATCAAAAAATTGAGGTAAAAAGGTAAAAGTTTTCGAATTTCCAACTAACTTTATATCTGGATATTTTTTCATTAAAGTATTTATATTGTAAGCATGGTCTGGTTCCAGATGTGAAATAACTAAATAATCAGGTTTTCTGCCATTTAATGCTTTATCTAAATTTTCAAGCCATTGATTTGTTCTTCTTTTATCAATTGTATCCATTATTGCAATTTTTTTATCAATTATTATGTATGAATTATATGCTACTCCATTTGGCACATTATATTGATTCTCAAATAATTCAATATCTTTATCATCTGCTCCGATATATATTATATCATCAGAAATGATAATATCTTTCACTTTTATCACAGTCCTTTCTATGTAATAAATCTCACACCAAAAGTTTAATTTATCTATATTTATTCAACTTCTTTTGACCAAAGTCCATGTTTATTACAAAAAGAATA